>JADMIO011331781.1_pt1 | contig 105617 bp, 95 predicted proteins | sample 8958161 | NCBI WGS metagenome assembly JADMIO01 (sample SAMN16585339, study PRJNA669376) | soil metagenome | isolation source: Crop rotation soil | place: USA: Cullars Rotation, Alabama | collected 2011
CGCGACAACTTGTCCACGTGGAATTCTAAGCTTAGGATCCCAATGTGCTGGAAAGAGCTTGGTTTCAACTTCAACTAAGCGACCATTCATTTCCTTAAGATCGATCTGCATCGCTTGTATGGAATTGGTATTTCCTTGCACAGCCTCTTTCAAAGCGCGAATATCTTTCCCGTTAGTGCGCACCGCCGATTCCAGCCCGTCCACCTTTTGTTCGAGTGAACCAAACCTTGGTTTTAGGCTGTTTACGTCTTCTCGCAGGATCGATTGCGCCTCACCGAAGGCGTTGAACTTTGAGAGCATTTGCTCCATGAGCACATTGATCCGCCGGGCTTCATCTTGGGTAGGTAAAGGTTGCTCTTTTGATGGTTTTTTGGGTGATTTCATTGGATACCTCCTACCCTTTAGAGCCGGAAGATGTCAGCGCCAGCAAGCGACCTGAGGAAGTATGCACCAAGGCAGGGTCTTTTAAATTAACCGGTTGTATTGTTCTACAGGCAACTTCCAGACCGTAACCCCACAAAAATGATCGCCCTCCGGACAGAACGGCTTCACGTCCGCCTCTTTTCGGACCCAGCACGGCGCGCCGAGATATTTTGCGAGGCGCGGGAACTTTTGTTTGAGTTGGAGAACTTCTTCTTTGGAGGTCTGAAAGATTTCTTCCTGGGCGGTGTAGCAGAGGCGATGGGTCCACTTGTGGTGAAAGTTCAACAGGTCGCCGGATTCTTCGAAGCGGATCGGGAAGGCATTCGGCAGGAGATAGGAGACGTTGGCTTCGGGTTCCCCCTTCGCGATCAGGGCGGCCATGTGCTTCCAGAGCCGGATCATCGTCTGCTGGTAGAACTCGAGAGCAGCCGGGGTTTCCTGGACGAGTTTTGGAACGATGTAGTCGGGTTCGTCCCAGAGCACCTGGCGGACGAGCACCGGGCGGGAGGCGGGGGTCATGCGGTGGCGCTGGTCCTGGGAGTCGGCGGTGTGCGAGATCTTCTTCTTGAATGTGAAGTGCGGGTGGACCAGGGTGCGCGTGAGCTTGGAAAGCGAGCTCAGGTTCAGCGACTCGGAAAGGTACGGGTTCTTCTTCGGCGAGAGCACCCAGTCGATCGCGTCGTCGTCCGACATCGAGCCTTCCGGCGCGCCCAACACCGAGCGAACCGATTGGGCCAGCACCTTTTCTGCGTTCACCTTGTAGTCGATCAGCTTCGAGGAGTATTCCCCCATTTCCCGGTCGAACTCTCTTAAGAACTGCTTCGGCCAGCAGCAACGCGTGCTCTCATCGAAATCCTTCAGCGCCTGGAACTCCAGCGTCTCTTCCAGCGGCAGCGGGTCCTCGATGTTCTTGAAGAAATCCGGGTCGTGGGCGTTCACCGCGGCGACCATCTTCTCGACCACGATCCTCGTCTCCTCCGGCACATCGAACTGGTTGGAGAGGCGGTTGTAGCGGTGCAGCGTCAGGCCGGAGATGGTGTGGTAGAGATGCGCGTGCGTCGCCACGGGAAGGACGTAGCGCGAGACCTCCTGGCAGCGCTTTTTGATCGCGTTCAGCCAGCGTTTCTCTTCGAGGTTGCGCGCCGGGAACAGCCGTCTGTACTCCGCGCGCACGGTCGGCTCGAGCAGCTCGTTGAGCTTGTGATAGGCGTCCATCAGCTCGCCGACCGCGGCGTTGTACTCGGCGATGTTGTCTTCAGCGAGCGACGGCACGGTGTAATTGCCCGGCTTCATTTCGACGTAGCGCTGGCTGACCTGCTCGGAGTTATAAAACGGGTGGCTGTGCAGGAACGACCAGATGAACTGGCGCGAGACCTTCTCCAGCGTGAACTGGAAGGTGGCGTGCTGGATCGTGGTGTGGTGGCCGGCCTTGTAGGTGGACTGGGCGATGGCGTCGCGGCGGATGCGCGTGGGCTCGTCCTTGGAGACGTCGTCTGCCGTGATCACCTTCGAGGAATAGCAGGTGCGCGCGGTGGCGACGGCGTTGTCGAACGGCCGAACGAAGGCGTTGACGAGGGAAACGACGGGCTCTGGGGATAATTTCACGCGGGTGTTAAGCATCATTCTCCCAGCCGTCATCCCCTGCGGGTTCTGGCAGGGGATCCCCCGCCTGCGACCGCGGGGGATGACGACAATGGCGACGTCAAAGGATTTGGATTAGTTCTGTGAGGCTTGCGACGGTATGGAGGTCATTATATTTTCTTTTCCGGTCCAACAGCACCGCCTTCATGCCAACGCGGGTCGCCCCGTGATAGTCGTCTTCCAGGCTGTCGCCGATGTGCAGGCTCTCTTCCGCTTTGGCACCCATTGATTCGAGCGCGGTTCGAAAGATCTTTTCCCCCGGCTTGGCCACGCCGACCTTGGAACTGGCGGTCACGGTCTCGAAGTAGCCGGTGAGGCCAAGTTGGTCGACGATCGAGAACAGCCGGTGGTCCCAGTTGGAAATGATCCCCATCCGAAACCCCCGTTTCTTTACCGCCTCCAGCACCGGGATCGTGTCATCGAACAACCGCCAGCACTCGGCGCGGGCGAAGAGGTCATACAACTCCTGAAAGAACAAATCGAAATCGTCGAAAGCGCCAAGGTTCTTGAAGACGTCCCGCACGAGGTTGTGCCACCACTCTCGTTCAATCTTTTCACTGGTTAAACCAGCCAAGGTCGTCATGCCATTTCGAAGATGCCAGTGGTCGTGGAAGGCCTTCTCGACGTGCTCGGGATCGACCGTGACGCCGTGCCTCGCCGCAGTGGCGGCGTAGACGTGGCCGACGGAGGGAAAGGGGCGGAAAAGGGTGCCGCCCGCATCAAAAAACACAGTGCTGGTCTTCATTTCACCCTCTCCCGTCCGATGGATGGGAGAGGGGGCCTGCGGCATACTGCGTTCGATCGACAACCTTTGCAGCCGTGAACGCCCGGCGCCGTTCCGCGCACTTGTTGCACTTCCCGCAGTGCGTCTTCCCCACCGGGTTCAGACACGAAAACGTTAACTCGAGCGGCAGGTTCCGGCCGATCTGAATAACCTCCACTTTTGATTTTCCCCTGAACGGCGCGACCACCCGGATGGGATTTCCCAGCCCCTGGCTGACCGCTTTGGACCAGGCCCGGTAGAACGGCACGGAGGCATCGGGAAACGGGTTGTGGTCGAGCGAGCCGATCGCGATCTCGCGGATCCCCTGCATCGCGGCGAAGACGGCCGCCTTGACCGAGAGAATCAGGTTGCGGCCCGGCAGGTACACGGCTTCGTCCCGTGTCCTGGCTCCGGGAATCCGGCCACGGCCCGTGCTCCAGTGGGCGCCGTAAACGTCGGCCATCGGCAGGGAGAAGATCTTTAGCGGGGCGACACGGAGACGGGCTGATGCGGAGACACGGAGAAACTGCTTCAACCAGTAAAGTTCAACGGTTTCCCAGGCGAGCCCCTGGCGGATGTAGATCGGCACAACAGTGCGCGTTCGGGCCAGATCACCGATCAAGACGCAGCTGTCGAGACCCCCGGAGGCCAAAACGGCAACGCGGGACGCGGGCTCCCGTCTACTCTTAAAGGAGGAGCCCGTACCGCGCATAAAACTCAGGCGCGGTACGGAACGCGGGACTCGGGAGAAGGCATAACGGCTCTCATTAAGACCGGCAAGCCGTTGTTCAATAAGATACCTCCTCCCGCGTCCCCCGTCCCGCGTTCCGCGTCGGGGTTCAGCCGGGCGAGGTCTATTTGCTGTACGTCGCATTCGAATTGGGGGTTTCCCAGAGCGTGACGGCGGTGACGGGGAGCTTTTTTTTGCGGGCTTCTTCGTAGATCCGTTTGGCGATGTTTTCCGCGGTGGGGTTTTCCGGCATCAGAAACAGCGGCTCGCCGGCTTTTTCCAGGACCGGCAGCAGCGGGTCTTTTTGATTGAGGATCATGCGGTGGTCGAGATTCTGATCGATCCAGGTCTGCAGGATGTGTTTGATCTCGGTGAAATCGCGGACCATGCCCCGGCCATCAAGCGTCGCCGCGGCGAGCTGGATCTCCACCTTGCCGTTGTGGCCGTGCAGGTAGCGGCATTTGCCGGCGTAATTCAGCAAACGGTGACCGTAGCAGAAATGAATTTCTTTGGTGACCTGGAACATGGTTTTGACGTTAATCTTTTCGGAAAAGGGCGATGCTGCCCCAGGAAGTCCCGTGCATCGCGGTGAGGAAGGCGACGTAGAGGTAGCCGAAGCCGAAGAGCGCGATGAACGGCAGGCTGGACCATTGCTGCGAACGCCAGGCGACGCCGGTGGCGATCAGGAAATAGGCGGCAAAGCCCATCTCGGTCACGGCCGCGAAGGAATTCCCCGAGCGGTAAATCTTGCGTTTCCAGCTGCTGTCGCCGGAGGCGACGGAATACTTCGGCGTCCGGTTGAACTCAAAGTGCTCGCTGATCAGCCCCTGTAGCACCGCCCGGGCGTTCGAGATGCACATCCCTACTCCGATTGAGATCATCACCGGCAGGTTGCGGATGCGGAATTTCCAGTCCTGGTGCAGGTCGCGCTGGCAGACGGCATAAAAAAGAACCAGGGAAGCGGTCGTCCCCGCCAGCGCAATCCGCTCGCCCATCGCCATCCAGGGCCAGTTCACCTGCGAGCGGAAAAACAGACTGAGCGGCAGAAGCAGCGAGACCGCGACCATCAGCATGTAGCCGACGCAAGCCGTCAGATGGAATGTCGCCTCGACTTTGACCTTCAATCCGAGGTCGCTGCGCCAGATCGCCGGCAGCATCTTGCGCGCGGTCTGGATCGCACCCATCGTCCAGCGGTGCTGCTGGGTCTTGAAAGCGTTGATGTCCACCGGCAGCTCCGCCGGGCAAACCACATCGGGCAGGAATACAAACTTCCAGCCCTTCATCTGGGCACGGTAGGAGAGGTCGAGGTCTTCGGTCAGCGTGTCGTGCTGCCACCCGCCCGCCGAGACGATCGCCTCGCGCCGCCAGACGCCGGCGGTGCCGTTGAAATTGAAGAACGCCCCGGAGCGGTTGCGGGCGGTATGCTCGATCAGAAAATGGCCATCGAGGAACAGCGACTGGACCCAGGTCAGGAGCGAGTGGTCCTCATTCAGATGGCCCCAGCGGGTCTGGACCATGCCGATGCCTGAGGTCTGGAAATAGGGAATGGTCTTGCGCAGAAAGTCGGCGGGCGGAATGAAGTCGGCGTCGAAAATGGCGAGGAATTCGCCGGCGGCCTGGGCGAGCCCGGCCTCCAGCGCCCCGGCCTTGAACCCCATCCGGTTCGAGCGGTGCAGCTGGGCGATACGGTAGCCTTTTCCGCGCATCGCCTCCACTTTCGCCGCGACGATCGCCCGGGTATCGTCCGTCGAGTCATCCAGCACTTGAATCTCGAGCTGCTCGCGCGGGTAATCCAGCGCACAGACGCTGTCGATCAGCCGCTCGACGACGTAACGCTCGTTAAAAACCGGCAGTTGGACGGTGACGCGCGGCCATTCGGCAGACTGGACGGGCGGCAGCTCACGCGGCGCCCATTTGTAATAGCGGAAGTACAGGTAGAGAATCCAGCAACGGTGGAGTCCGTAGAGGGAGAGAATAAAAATCAGACAGAGATAAATCCCCGTAAAAATACTGCACGCCAGCTGCATCGTGTTTGGAGGCTCCCTCAGGTCCGCTCGAGGCGGGGATTATTCAGGCTGTTTTGGAGGTACTTTCGGAATCGCTCTTGGAAGCGTCCCGGCCGTCCAGACCTTCGCGGATGCCGCGGCGAAATTCACCGACCGCTTTACCCAGCGCCTTGCCGACTTCCGGCAACTTGCCCGGTCCGAAGAGGATCAGAACGACCACCAACAAAACAACCAGTTCTGCTAAACCAATGTTTCCCATAGAAATCTCTCCTTTTATTGTAAGAAACCCGATCCCTGCCGATGCAAGAGGCTTATTGCGGCTTTCCGACAAACTTCATGTGCACCCGGAGGGTCTCGTCCGGAAACCCCGCGGGCAGCGGCGGCAGCGGATTGGAATATAAAACGGCCCGGTGCGCCAGCTGATCAAAGGTGCCATCCCCGGAGGACTTCTCAATCGAGGTGTCGGTCACCTGCCCATCCTTGTGAATCACGAAAGCAACCTGACAGAGCATATCAGCCTGAAAATCCTGAGGCGGCCGCCACTTTTCATTCAACCGGTCGGCGATCTGCTTGAGATACCAGGGATAGGGAAAGCTCGGCCCGGCCTCCCCGACGACTCCCGATCCGCCCGCTCCAACCGGCCCGCCGTTTCCTGATCCGGCCGTCCCTGTCCGGCCGGTGTTTTTGTCCAACGCCGCCAGAGCGGCCTTTAAATTCAACCCTTTCTTGCGAGGAAGGACCTTTTTCTGGACGACGACCTGGTCCTTTTTTTTGGGCACCCGAAAGACGTCTTTGGCTGCATGCTTATGTTCTTCGATCGCGTCGACCGGGGTCGGTGGGGCTTGCGGGGCTTCCTGAATCGCGGGTCCACCGCCGGTCACGGAACCGGGCGGTAAGGAGCTCACCAGGTCAATCGCATAATAGCTCATTCGCGGCTTATTCAGCAAAGTGCTACCGACGACAAGACCGGCGAGAAGGGCGACGTGGGCGCCACTGGATAACACCAGGAAACGAGTCATAAACCGGACGCGGGACGCGGGACGCAGAACGCGGGTGCAGGCATAGAGGCCTTTATTGAAAAAGGCCGTTTACCTTCTCCCGCGTCCGGAGCCCCGCGTCCCGCGTTACCGTTCATTTTGGTTGCTGAACCGAGATTCCCAACTTCACCACCTGCAGCCGTTTCGAAATATCCATCACGGTCACGACCTGCTGCAGCGGGATATCCTTGTCGGCCTGGATCATCACCGCGCGGTCGGGGTTTTTCCCCAGCATCGACTTCATCGTGCTTTCCAGCGAGGTGACGGCGACGGCCGTGCCGTTGAGCGTCATTTCTCCGTTGCGCTGAATCGCCACCACGATCGGCCGGTCCGGCGATTCCCCACCGGAGGTCGACTGGGGCAGGTTCACCCGCACCTGCTGCTGAACCAGAAACGGCGTCATCACCATGAAGATGATCAGAAGCACCAGCGAGACGTCGATCAACGGGATCATGTTGATATCGACGATCGGCGCGGCGCGATGACCCTTACGTAGTTTAGCGGCAGCCATAAAATGCCTCGGAAAAACCTGACTCGGGACGCGGGATGCGGGACGCGGGAGAAGGTAAACGTCCTTTTAAATAGAGGCCTCTATGCCTCCTCCCGCGTCCCGAGTCCCGCGCTCCGCGTGCCGTGGTCACTTGGGGTTTAACCAGTCGACGACCTCTTCACACGCCAGCTGCGTGTCATCCGCGATCCGTTCAATTTTTCGCAAGTAAAGGTTGTAGGCGCAGACGGCCGGGATCGCCACGAATAATCCCAGGGCGGTGGTGATCAGCGCCTCGGCGATGCCGTTGGCGACAACCCCGGGGCCGCCGCCGGCGTTTTCTGAAATCGCTTTAAAGGCGTGAATGATGCCGACAACGGTGCCGAAGAGCCCGACAAAGGGCGAGACGCTGCCGATCGTTCCCAGCAGGGTTAAATTCCGGTTTAGATTACTCGATTCGATCCGCACCACACGGTCGGCAACCCGGTCGATCTGCTCCCGCGAGGCGCCGCGGTTGTCGTGAACGAACTCCAGCACCGCGGTGAGCGCGCGGCCGACCGGCTTTTTCACGGTTTCGCAATAGCCGAGGGCGTGATCAAAGCGGTTTTCGGCGATGAACTTCTGGAGTTTCCCCAGCAGCTTCTCGCGGTTGAATTTGGCCCGGCCGAGCGTGAAATAGCGCTCGAGAATAATCGCTCCGGACAAAACGGAACACCCCAGCAGGACCGAGATAATCGGCCAGGCGCGTTCCCACATCTGCTGAATTGCCATTGTGCTGAACATGAAGACCTCTTTAGCGCGAAACCACGGTCTGGGTGATCGGAACAAAGCCGTGGGACACGAGGATTTTGATCACTTCTTCGATCGAAAGCTTGAGCGGGATCACTTTGGATTCGGGAACATAAAGCAGAATGCCGGAGGTCGGATTGGGCACCGTCGGAATAAAGATACAAAGGTGCGTTTCGGATGATGAAAAGATCTTGCCCGGGATGTGATTGGTGACGAAACCGAAGGTGTAAATGCCCGGACGCGGGTATTCTACTAAAACCACCGATTGGTAGATCGGCGTCGTCCCGAAGAAGGCCTCGGTCATCTTCTGGATCGCCTCGTACAACCCGCGGAAAAACGGGATGCGATGGATTCCCCACTCCAGCCAGCTGACAAACCGCTTGCCGATAAAGTTCGACGCGATCAATCCCAGCAGCCAGATCAAAAACAACGTCAGGAAAAAGCTGATCGGGCGCACCGCAGCGGGGTGGATCGCCACCCAGTGCTGCTGCGTCATCACCGGGAACAACAGCTGGCTGATCACCAGGAAGAAGAAGCGGACGAAGTAGACCGTCAGGCAGAACGGGACAAAAATCACCAGGCCGGCGAAAAACTGGGCGCGCATATGCGCCAGCAGCCCGTTCGGTTTTTTGCTCATGAGGCCACCGCCTGACGGCGCGCGGCGAGGCGCCTTTCGACTTCCCCATACACCGAATCCACACTCAAACCGGCGGGTGTCTGATCGGCGGAGGTGCAGGCGCTGGCCCAGGCGACCGACGGCAGCCAGCGTTGCGGCGGCGTCTGGATGAACAGGCCGAGGGTTGGCGCGCGTGTCGCCACGGCGACATGCATCAGACCTCCGTCCGGGCAAACGAACAGGTCGAGATGGGCGAGGAAAGCGGCATCCCGGGCCAGCGGGCCATCGCGGAAAACCGGCAACCGCTGGCCGAGCCGGGCACACACATCCTGATAAATTCCGGGTTCATGCTGACCGCTCCCGGAACGTTGCCCCTCGGGCGGCAGGATAGCGATCACGGTCCGTCCGGACGCCAGCAAACGACGGGCCAGCTCGGCCCAGTTTGCCGCCGGCCAGAGCCGGTCAATCCGCTGCGGATTCCCGCCCAGGAAAAGCCCCACGACCGGGCGATCGGTCGGGAATAAAAAGGTCTGCCAGCGCGTGTTGGCCCAGCTCTGGTCCGTCGCGCTGCAATGGAATTCCGGCTCGATCGACGCCGTGAGGCCAAACGGCTTGAGCAGCTCGAGGTATTTCTCGCTCTCGGGGATCGCGGGGTCCGGATTGGGGATGTCCAGGTGAGCCAGATATCGGCTCCAGACGGCGCCGTCGTAATGCGCTTCGGTTTCAAACCCCAGCACGCGCCGGGCGCCGCTTGCCCGCGCCAGCAGAAAGCTGGTGAAGGACGGCGTGTGGCTGGAGATGATTAACGCCAGATCGTATTTTTCCCGGCGGAGCTGCCGGATAAATGAGACGAGGTAATCGGGCCGGTAAGCCGCCCGTTTATTCCAGATCCAGACCCGGGAAAGACGGCGGTTCTGCCGGATCACGACGCTGTTGTAGGTATCGGCGAGAAAATGCAGTTCCGTTTCCGGTCGGGCGGTCTTGAGCGCTCGCAAAATCGGCGTCGCCAGCAGCAGATCGCCAAGCCCCTGGTGCGGCCGGACGAGCAGGATTTTCCGGATCCGCCCGGCGGACCAGTCCGCGCGGAATTCCTCCGGCGAAACCGTTTTAACCGGCGCCAGCGCCCCGATCAGCCGGGCGAGGGCATTTCGTCCGGCCCGTTCAATACGTACTTTGCTCATACGTCATCCCCGGCGGTTGTCAGCCGGGGATCCAGGTTGACGTTTTTTACATGGATCCTCCGCTTAAGGCCGCGGAGGATGACGATGGCTGAATTGCCGATCATAATCAGCGCGCAGGCCATCATCAGCACGGTGAGGCCGGCGTTCAAGTAGCCGATCACAGCCTTCCCGGGTTGATCCGCCAGCGGCAAAAAGTTGTTAAAGATGCTTTGCCAGCCGGCCGTGAGCGTGGTGATGGCGACAAAGGCCATCGGCAGAAACGTCACCCAGGCATAACGCGCTTTTCCCATGTTGAGGAGGACCGTCGTTCCGACGCAGAGCGCAATGACTGCCAGTAGTTGGTTGGCGATGCCGAACATCGGCCAGATCGTGGAAACGCTGCCCGTGAGAATGAAGTACACCCAGGCGCCGACCACCAGGACGCTGGCGATGATTGATCCCGCCACCGACCGGGTGCTCTCCCAGGGTTTGTGAACTTTCCCTAGAAAGTCCTGGAGGATGAAGCGGCCGACGCGGGTGCCGGCGTCAATGGTGGTCAGGATAAACAGCGCTTCAAACAGAATCGCGAAGTGGTACCAGTAGGACATCAACCGCTCCATCCCGGGCAGCGCGGTAAAAACCTGGGCCATGCCGACCGCCAATGAGACCGCGCCCCCCGTTCGGCCCGCGACATTTTCACCGACCTGCTGGCTGAGCGTGGCCAGGTTCACCGGCGTCAGACCGAGCCCTGCAAACTTGGCAACCGGCACGTTGATCGCGAAGTAGTCGGCCGGATAGAGCGCACAGCAGGCGACCAGCGCGGTGATTCCGACCAGCCCCTCCATCAGCATCGCGCCATAGCCGATCGGGCGGATATCGAGTTCGTTATTGATCATCTTCGGCGTGGTTCCGGAACCGACGAGCGCGTGGAACCCCGAGATCGCGCCGCAGGCGATCGTGATAAAGACGAATGGGAAAACTTTGCCCGGGATAATTGGTCCGCCGCCATGGACGAAGGCGCTGAAGAAGGGCTGGTGAATCGGCGGGTTGACCCAGAGCAGACCGAGGATCAGAACCGTGATGGTGCCGACTTTCATATAAGAGCTGAGGTAATCGCGCGGGACCAGCAGCAGCCAGACCGGCAGCACCGACGCGATAAAACCGTAAATCGCCATCGCCCAGGTGACCCCGGCATACGACAGGGTGAGGTAGGGACCGAGCCAGGTGCTGCCGACATGGCGGCCCCAGATTGTCGCCGCGGCCAGCCCGGCAACGCCCAGGATCGACGCCTCCACAATCCTCCCCTTCCGGAAACGGTACATGTACCAGCCGACCAGCAACGCCAGTGGGATGCTGCTCCCGATCGCGAAAACGCCCCAGGCGCTGTCGCGCAGCGCATTGACCACCGCCAGACCCAGTCCGGCGAGCGCCACAATGATAATGAACAGTACCGCGATCGCCGTGGTCATGCCGGCAAATGGCCCGATCTCCTGGCGGGCGATCTCAGCCAGCGATTTGCCCTCCCGCCGGACCGAGGCGAACAGGATGACCATGTCCTGGACTGCGCCCCCCAGGACGACTCCGATAAGGAGCCAGAGAAACCCGGGCAGAAAGCCGAATTGAGCCGCCAGAACCGGGCCGATCAGCGGGCCGGCGCCGGCGATCGCGGCAAAGTGGTGCCCCATCAAAACCCACTTGTTCGTCGCATCGAAATTGGCGCCATCGGCATGGCGGTGGGCAGGGGTCACGCGCTTGGGATCAAGCGCCAAAACCCGGGCGGCAAGAAAGGCGCTGTAATAGCGATATCCAATCGCCAGGACGCACAACGCGCCGAGCATGAAGGGAAGAGCGTGCATTGGGGCAATTATATTAAACGTGTGAGGTAACACCGAGAAGTAGGGCGGGATGACCCGGTACTTCGGCGAACCCGGTACTGCAGCGAGAGGTAGTCTTAATAAAACATCCTCTCGCAGCCGTTCCGGGTTCGCCGCAGTTCCGGGTCCACCGCCGTACCGGGTTCCCCGCCGTTCTGCCCAGGGCAAAAAAAAAGCCCCCGTTTAAGGGGGCTTTTTATGAGAGAGAGTTTAAGGGTTAGTTATTCAGCAGGCTGGTCGGGATCCCGGCGACGTGCAGCGAACCATACGCTTCGGCTTTCTGGTCTTCGGGAATTTCGACTGGCCGAAGGGTCAGGACGATCTGGACGTTGTCCCCGGCGGCCACATTAATATGCGCCTCGTTGCTGGCGAACCGGTCAACGTAGTCGCCGGTCTTCTGGATCAAGGCGGCTGAGATGCGATAATCGCCTTCTTTCATTGAAAAGGTGGTGGTGCCGGGTACATCGGCGCCGCCTACGAAGTGGGTGCGGTGTTCACCATAGATGTAAACCGGGGCTTCCGGGACGACTTTCCCGTTTTCATCCATTACAGTGACTTGAACGGTTCCCCGTTCCGGTGCGGCGATGTCGGCAAAGACGGCTGGGCTGCAAAACAGGCTGGCTGCGATCGCGAGTCTCAGAGCATTTTTCATGGTGTCCCTCCCTCTCATGACCCGAGTTTAAAGGAACGGCCTTAGCCCGCCACTTTATTTTCCCCCCGTTAAGCCCTGTTTAACCCCTTTCTATCCTGCCACCGTCAGACGAAAACGCATTGATTTTTAGATCGATTCCGAAACCTCAAAGTTAAGCTTTCTAACTGTGAGTTTTTTGAAGGGTGCAACATTTTCGTTATATGTCGAATCTCGGCCAGGGGGTGTTCCCGACGGATTGACAAGGGCGGGCCAAAGCGTTAGACTTCCTCGGCGATGATCGGCATTTTTCAGACGGTTGTTCTTGGACTGGTCCAGGGCCTGGGCGAATTCCTGCCGATCTCAAGCTCCGCCCACCTGGTCCTGGTGCCCGGCTACATGCACTGGCCTGACCCGGGGCTGGCCTTTGACGTCGCCCTCCACCTTGGCACCTTATTAGCCGTAGTTCTCTATTTCTGGCGTGATCTGGTCCAGCTGGCCCTTTCCCTCCTGCAGCCGAAAAACCCCGCTCTGGCGAAAGAACGGCGCCTTGTAGGACTTCTGGGTCTGGCCACAGTTCCGGGGGCCGTCATTGGCTTCCTATTAGAACACCAGGCCGAAACCCTGTTTCGCTCCCCCCGGCTGATTGCCATCGCACTGATCGTTCTGGGCCTGTTTCTATGGCTCGCGGACCGCTATGCAGCCGGCGACCGTACGGTCGACGAAATCACCCCGGGTCTGGCGCTTCTAATAGGATTGGCGCAGGGGCTGGCGCTGATTCCCGGGGTTTCCCGGTCCGGGATCACGATTACAGTTGCGCTTTTTCTCGGGTTCCGGCGGACAGATGCCGCCCGGTTCTCGTTTTTGATGTCGATCCCGATCATCGCCGGCGCCGGCGTCCTGAAGTTTAAGGAGATCCTGCTGAGCCCCGACAAGGCTGCCCTGGCGGCGGGCTTCGTGGCCGCCGCGGTTTCCGGATTTGCGGCGATCTGGTTCCTGCTGCGCTATGTTCAGCGCAACCGCTATACGCCATTTGTGATTTACCGCTGGGCGTTGGGAGCCTTTGTCCTGATGAATCTCGCACATTTTCAATGAACCGAAACCTGATCCTCCTGGGGCTGCTTCTCGCAGCGCTGCCTGCGGCCGCCGACAAAGTCATCACCAAAGACGGCAAAACCTACACCGGGAAAATCCTGATCGACACCGACAAAGCCGTCCTGATCGGCAATCCCCCCTACGACCCGAATTCCACGATGATCCAGGCCGAAGACATCCAGACGATTGTCTACGAGGAATACCATCAGGCGCCGCCGGCGGTACGCCGGCGGGGGTGGGCTTTCGATTTCCATCTCGGCGGGATTTTCTCCTCATCCGAGGATCTGGCGCTGAATCCCGGGCCGTCATTCCGCCTCGGGGTCGGACTCCGGCCGCATCCCCTGATCGAATTTGACGGCGGCCTGGATTGGCAACCCGGCTTTTCAGCCAGCGGCGGCGGACTCTCAATTTCGAACGGCACGACAACCCGCGGCTACGAAAGCTTCTGGTCCTACAACCCGGATTTCATGGCCAAGGTCTATCCTTTCTTCATGAAGAAGTGGAAAAACGAACCCTACCTCCTTGCCGGCTACGCCTGGAGCCATCTCCTGCCAAAAGGCACGTCGGATTCCCTCAGCGGATCGGGTTGGATCGTCGGCGCCGGATTAATGCAGCCGATCACCCGCAACCTCTTTCTTGATGAGCGTTTCCTATATCGTCCGATCAAATACGACACCGTCAATTTTCTGGGTCAGGAAGCCGGCATCACCCCGGAGATCACCGAACATCAATACATTCTCGCCCTCGGTTTGTCGTATCGACTGTAATTTTTCTACAATCGTTTTCCGATGAAGATTTCGCAAAAAATTCTTTTTCTGACAGCCTTCGCCATGCTTTCCGCGTCGCCCGTCCTGGCCATCTCGAGCCGGGTAGGGAATGCTGAGGACCTCGGGTTCGGCGCCGAACTCGGGCAGCCGCTGGGTGTGACCGCCAAATACTGGCTTTCTTCCGCGATCGCGGTCGATGCCGCCATGGGTTACCATTTCAACAGCAACTTTGACGCCCACGCCGATTATCTTTTCCACTCCTTTTCCAGCTTCAACGTTGCCAGCGGCCGCCTGCCGTTTTACCTCGGCCTCGGTGGCCGCATTCTGCTTGGCGACGACTCCCAGTTCGGCCTGCGGATGCCGCTTGGCGCCAGCTATCTTTACCCGAATGACCCGATCGAGATGTTTGCCGAAGTCGCGCCGATTGTGAAACTGACCTCCGGTATCGGTCTCGATATCGATGGCGTGGTCGGTGTCCGGGTCTATATCAACTACCTGAAATAACCCCATCCCATTTATGTCCTCAGCCCTGTTGAAAGGTAAAAAAATCGCCGTCTTTGGCGTCGCGAACAAATGGAGCATCGCCTGGGCGATCACCCAGGCGCTGTCGGAAGCCGGCGCTCACATCGCACTGACTTATATCGACGAGCGCACGGAAGAAAACGTCCGCACGCTGGCGAAAACGTTGCCGCATCATCCGCTGATCCTGCCCTGCGACGTGACCAAAGACGACCAGATCGACACCGTGTTCAGTAAGATCAAGCATGAGTTTGGCGAGCTGGATGGTTTGATACACGCGATCGCCTACGCGCGGAAGGAAGATCTGGATGGTTCGTTTTTAAAGACGTCACGGGCCGGGTTTCAGGAAGCGCTCGACGTCAGCGCCTACTCTTTAACCGCGCTCTCCCGGGCGGCGGCGCCGTTGATGAAGGGCCGGGACGGGTGCATCGTAACGCTGTCGTTTCTCGGCGGCTGGCGGGTTTTCCCCAACTACAACGTGATGGGCGTGGCGAAGGCGGCGCTCGAAACCTCGGTACGCTATCTCGCGGCTGAACTCGGCACCCAGCGCATCCGCGTCAACTGCATCTCCGCCGGCCCGATCAACACCCTGGCCGCGCGCGGCATATCGAATTTCCGCACCTTGCTGACGCAATCCGCCGCAAAGGCCCCGCTCCAGCGAAACATCGAACCTGCCGAAGTCGCAGACACCGCCGTTTACCTCTGCAGCCACCTCTCCCGCGGCGTCACAGGAGAAATCCTGTACGTCGACGCGGGATATAACATCATCGGCGCCTAACGGCAACGACGTGGTACGTGATACGTGTTAAGTGGTATGTACCATATATCACATACCACGTACCACGCAGTTAAAGAATCGATTTATCTTTGTAAGTGACGCTTGCGTATCGTCCGGTGGGTTTTATAGCGGTGAGATCCATCAACGTCGGTTTTTCCTGCTGCACCATCGCGTAGTACAGGTCCTTCAAGTCGTCCGTATCCTTCGCATCCGAATCGACAACGAATCCGAAATACAGGTTGGGATACTTTGAGAGCAGGTCCTGAACCGTGGGCTGGCGCTCGCCTCGCCAGTGCTCGTACAGCGCGTCGAAGACCGACTTGTCGAGCGTCAGGGCGAGGTAGAGGATCGTGCCGTTCTGCTCCGCGTCGAAGGTGACCAGCTGGTAAATGCCCGGTCGCTGCGGCGCATGTGAGTAAAGCGCTTCCTCCTTGTACCGGTAACTGCGCTCAGACATCCATACTGCGAACTGGCGCGCAGCGCCAGGCGCAGCCCCCGCACCGTCCTTACAATTCATAGTAGGTGCGGTCCCGACCGCTGAAGTTAATTGTGACGGGACCGCTGTCGCTGGCGGGGGCCTCACGGCTTCACCTGGTTTCGGGAGATCCCCGCCTGCGGCCTGCGGAGATGACGGCGGCTGTGCCGCCGTCACTTGCAAACCTCCGCGGCAGGGTTCGGCACAGCCGCCGTCTTCTCGATCGGCGCCTCGACGAGATTTCCCCACTCCGTCCATGACCCATCGTAATTGCGCACGTTGTCGTAGCCCAGCAGGTACTTCAGCACGAACCAGGTGTGACTGGAACGTTCGCCGATGCGGCAATAGGCGATCGTAGGCTTGTTCGCCGTGATGCCTTTCCCCTCGTAGAGTTGCTTAAGATCCTCGTAGGACTTGAAGCTGCCGTCTTCCTTGGCCGCCTGGGCCCAGGGGATGTTCTGCGCCCCGGGGATGTGGCCGCCGCGCTGCGCCGTCTCGCTCATGCCGGGAGGTGCGATCACCTTGCCGGTGAATTCATCGACGGAACGGACATCGACGAGATTATTGTTTTCGATCTGCGGCAGGATCCCCATGACCTGATCACGGAAGGCGCGGATCGTATTGTCCGGGTCTTTGGCGCGATAACTGCTCGGCTTGACCGCCGGAACCTCTTTCGAAAGCGGCCGGTTTTCGAGCAGCCATTTCTTCCGGCCGCCGTTCATCAACCGGACGTCCTTATGGCCGTAATATTTGAACTGCCAGAGCGCCCAGGCGGCGAACCAGTTGTTGTTGTCCCCATAAAGGATGACGGTGGTTTCCGGGGTAATGCCGGCCTGGCTGCAGAGGGCTTCAAATTGGGATTTGCTGGCGAGCGTGCGGCGGACCTGGTCCTGCAGCTGCGTCTGCCAGTTCCAACCGACCGCGCCTTCAATGTGGCCCTGGTCGTACGCCGCCGTATCGACATCGACTTCAACCAGACGCAAGCCGGGATCTTTACTGTGCGCGGCGACCCAGTCGGTTTCTACTAACGCTTCGGGGTGTGCATAGGTGTTTGCCATTTTATTCTCCTATCCGTTCTGTCGGCGGGCTAAATGTTGACCCAGTGCTTAAGCGCTTCGAGGAGACTCACTCCCCAGATGCCCCAGGCACCGATTCCTTTTGGGTGAAACGTATCCCGGGCCTCGGGAGTTCCCACATAACGCCAATGCCACGGCTCGTAATTGACTCCCTGCCAGTTGCTTTTGGGAAAGGAAAGCTCAAAGGCGTAGCGCCGGGCGTTTCGGCTCAGCCAGCGGAAGGCCGCGGTGCGTTCGAACAGCGGGTTGTCGTCGGCGGCGGGATCGGCCTCGTCACCGATGTCCAGCGCCCAGCCAGTCTGATGCTCAGAAAAATTGGGCGGCGCCAGCCACTTGATCGCGCCGCGTCTGCCGTATTTTTGTTGTGCTGCGAGGAATTGCTGCTGTTGGAGCGAAGAGGAGCGGAAGGCCCAGATCACCTTCAAGCGCACATTATCTTTGGTGGCGTCCGCCGCCATCTTATTGTAGGCCTGGATTGTTTCCGGACGGGCGAGGTGCATCGACATGCCGTCGGTGGAGACGGCGATCGGTTGCATATGGAGCTTGTTCGCTTCGACAACCCAGCGGTGAACCACGAAACTCGACGGCAAGTAGCGCATGGCCGTATTCTAGCTATCTGGCCGGTGCCGACGCCAGCAAAGAAGCGCGTGACGCTCGATCAGGCCGCGATGCTCATCAGGCGATTCCCGGCATTCTGCAGCTGATCGGAAGCCAGGGCTCGTGCGGTGGCGTCCGGGAAAAATTTCGCCAGCAGACGCCGGGTGACGCCGGCCGGTCGATTGGAGGGTGGCACGAGACGATTAAGGTCACGCCCCACCGGTTCGGTGTCCAATTGCGGCTTCAGCAGTTCGGCCTTCAGGCGGTTGGCGCGCCAGCCGCGATAACCCTCTGCCAGCCGGCGGAAACCGCGGCCGATGGATTGAGCATTGATCACGGCGACCGCCGCGAGCGCCGCGACGCCAAGCAGGACCAGCTCGACGGAACCATGACTCTGCGCAAAACCCGCGCCCGGGGTCAAACCGAATCCGTTGCTGCCGGCGAGATAGAACGCGCCCGCCGTCAGCCCGGCGACGACCTTCGTCAATGCGGAAATCTCCCGGTTCAATGAGCCCCTCAAGATAGGGTTTCCCTCAATCGCTTTTTCAGTGTGGTCCGCGAATTCGGTCAATCGGCCGTTCCCCTGGTGGGTTCTGGCAAAGTGCGTTAATTTCAGCAGCATGAAGCGAAGATTCGAAATTTCGTCTAACCTCGCTCCTCGAAAATGGGTCATCAGGATCTTGATCGCGTTCACACGGCCTTGTTCGCTGGCCTTGGCGAGGTTATCCATCCGATCGACCATCTCACTGGGCTCGGCCGTTATCGGCATTCCTTCGTCGACAACCTCACTCATGACTTTGCCGGGGAAATGTCCCCGGCCGTCGTTGTAGGCGTCGAGAAATTGGTGTCTCGCGTAGTCCGTATTTGGCCTTGGCGACGTCAATAATTCCTTCATCCCTGCAAAATACGCCGCATATCCCGACGTGTCAGGAATACCGGATTCATGCTCCGCCGCCGCGAAGGCGCGTTCCGCTTCGCCATACATACGCAACTGACCATACAACCGACCGATTTTCCTGAGGATTTCGATTCGTTCAGCATAATCTGCCTCCGGTAATCGGTCCTCCAATTCGGCGAGCCCCGTTGCAAATGTCATTTCTACCAGACGCCTTCGTCCGGACGGTTCTCCAACAAAACCGGTCATTCGGACTTCGCGACCGCCATTGATCACTTCGACCTCGTGTAAACCCGGCACAAAATCGTGTTCGTGCGCCCGCGAGTTACCTTTGGACGCCACAGCGACCGTGATATTGTTGGCCCCGCCCGTCAATGCTTCCAAGTCAAATACGGTTTCCACCCGATTGTGACTCTCCGGAATTAAGCCCGCACGAGAAAACACCTGGCGCTCGCAGTCTCCGAAGAGTCGCGCAGCCGGATCCAGGACCTGCAACGTCATGTGATCTTTGCGATTTTTACTGTGGCGATCCTCGGGCGTCCGATCCCTTGTCGCACGATAGGAAAGCACGATGCCCTGGAAATCAATGTCCTCATAGGCCGCACGCGTTTGAAACATCCATCCAGCGGCGCTGCCGGCACCGTAAGCCATGTCCACACCTTCCGCGTAATGCTCGCTCTTTTCGTTGGCGCCATAGGCAATCCGGGTGGCGGTTGACATCGGATGGCCATCCGTAAGAAGTTCCACAAACCCGCGATCAGAGTTTTGCAATTTGAGAATACCGCCAAATTCCATTTCAACCAACACTCTCAGCGGCTGGATATCCTCCATGCGTTCGATTTGGACGTATTCCGCTCCGGACGCCGATCCATTTCGAAAATGCCGCCCGCTGTCATGCGGTGAAACATTCGATGCCACCCGAATTGTTTTGAAAAAAAAGCGGACACTTTCTGGTAGATCTTGCATTGTGATTCCAAGGACCCGAAGTGTGTTGTTGATCAGGTCGAAATGGCGCTCGCGAATCGGCAAGCCGGTCACACGAAGCTGCTTCAATCGCTTGTGCCGGATATCCGCAACACGCTGCATATTTTCATCGAGCCAGTGGTGTGGATGCAGGGTCACGTCAAGACCGGGGCCGTCATGAGATTTCGGGCCGAGCAGTCCAAAAATATAGCTTTGATCTGGAATGACACGGGGTTCCCATGACTTGTGTGCGAGGTCGTAAAGCGCTCCAATCGCATACGAGCCAATCGATGCGCTCGCCATATAATCCCGGACCTCGTGGCTGTGGTTAACATCGAGCGGATCCTGGGCGGCGCCCACTTGTGGTTCTTGGTCCAGTCCGAGCAGCTTCGGGATGCCGTATTTCCCGAATGTCGAGACTGCATGTTCGCGGGCTCCGGTGGACGTTTCGGTAACCGTCACGAATGGAGCCATATTCAGCGAGTGTCGCAGCATGTTTGCCGCCATCATTTCGCTGAATTTGCCGATGCGGAAATTCACGGCGGAAAAACGCCAGCCCTCGAAAGCCGCCCGCGCATGGGCCATGAGCAGCTCCGGTTCGATGGCATTAATGATCGCCGCCTCTTCCGCCGAGACCGGACGGCCGGGTGCGATAATTTCCTTATCACGAACGGAAATCAGGCGCTTAAGGATCGGATGTGTATCGTCCGGAAACGCCGTAGAGAAATCCATCGCGGTCTGCGGCTCCGGCGCACCGCTGTACAAGGTAACGCCGAACAATCCGGCCGCAGCGCCCGTCAACAGTAACGGGCTGACATAATAAGCGCCCGCTAAAATGAGACCACCCGCGGCGAGCGAGAGGACTGGATGGTCAAAAACCCAGGTTCTGCCGGCGGCGAATAATTTCTTAATGGTTCCCGCGGGTCGGGGGGCGGCTGGCATACGCGGTACGGGTCGAACGGACGGCCGCCACCGCGTCGGCGTATTTACCCGATCGGTTCCCTTGGCCTGCATCGCGAAGTCCCAGATTCCGCGCAGTGAACTTCCCAGTGACGTGACTAAAGCAACCATCTGGCCGGATCGGGCCGAGTTCGCAGCGGCTGCATCGGCGTGCAGATCGCGGGCGACTTCGGCGAGTGTCACGTGCTCACCGGCCATACGCCGTTCATACAGCGGCTGATACTGGTCGTTAACGTCGTCGATCGCTGGGGTGATCACGAGGTACCCTACACCGGCTTTTTTGAGTTCACGGGTGATGCCGGCGGTGTGGAATCCGCCCGCAATAAGAGCGACGGTGCTGTTCGATCCGAGCAGATGCAGCGTATTCTGGGCAAGGGGGTTGTCCCGCATCAGGGCAACAGCATAAAAATCCACGCCGCCTTTGAGCGTTTCCTCCAGCTGAGCCGCGTCGACCGAGGGTACCTTTTCCATCTTCAAAAGACGCTCCGTCAGGCCGGCAAACTGGGACAGCCTGGGCGCGATGTAGTGCACTTCTTCCTCGGTCGCTTCCTGCCGAAGCAATTTGCCCAGGAAATAGACGCAATGGTCAATCTCAATCAGGTTCTGCACCAGCGTGCGTTTAGCCGGTTCCTTTATTTTTGCTGCGGCCGCCTGTTTTTCGGCGAGCAGCGCTTCCGCGGAAGCGACATCATAAATCGGTCTTTTATCGAGCCGGCGGAGGGTCCAGGAATAGTGATCCTTTTTCAGCACGGCGACCTGGCTGGCGACGCCGGCGATCTGGCTGGCCAGCGCCTTTCGATTGGCGAGCGTTGCACGGTAGAGTTCGCGGTTGAACTGATACCGGTTTTCATCATCAACCCCGTACAGCCGATGGCCTTCGCCACGCAGGATCGCGAAGGCTTCGTGTCCTGAAAGCTCTGCTTTGCGCATAAAGTAATCGACCGCTTCCTGCTTCGCCTTTCCCGCGGGCGCCGCGGCAAGCGGCGTTAAATCAAAATCTCCCTGTGTCCCTTCAATCGCGATCGGCCCGTTAAGCAGGTGGCGGGATTCGAGATGGTTCAAGATATTAAGGATGCGCTTCTGGGTAGGGTAATGCAGGTGGAGGTCCTGAATCAGGATCACCCGGCGGGCGGCCGTGGGTTGAAAGCTGTCCGTAACCGCACCCCAGTCCGCAGGAAGTCGCAAGCCGGCAAGACCGGCTCCATCCGTGCTCGCCCGCGCGACGTCAGCGAGCGATAACGAGCCGGCGATTAAGGCACCGGATATTAAGCTGGAGAGAATTTGATGGATACGGTTTGAGCGCATGAAGGCCCCCTTTGAAATAGGAAATGCGCGTCCAGTATAGCGGAAACACTGTTGCGCCAGAATAGACCACACGGCCATATTTTCCCGAAAAAAGACCCAACTCCCGGCTGGGCCCCCTGAACGGATTTGGGATCAGCATCGGGCTCAGTACGTTTGTCAAATTCCGGGCAAATAGGGAATAATGAGCGCCATGCCGTCTTCTTTTATTGAAGTCACCTACCGGATCGAATCCTCCAAGCCGATCGACGCCCAGAAAAAGGCGGCATCGATCGCGCTGGGGCAAACGACGGACACCTGGACCCCGAACGCGCGGTCCGGATTGAAAAAACTTGAGAAACACAAGGGCATCGTCGTTCAAGTCCGGGAAAGCGCTCCGAGCTCCCCGCTTGTGTACGAATTAACGATTGGCTACCCCGCGGCAAACACCGAAAACGACATCCCCACGCTGCTGACAATGATTTTCGGCAAGATCAGTATGGATGGACTGATCCGGTTAGAAAAAATCAGCTTCCCGAACGCTTATTTAAAAGGAAAGGGTCCCCGCTCCGGGATTGCGGGGATCCGCAAGGCGGTCGGCGAAAACAGAAAGCCACTGATCATGGCGATTTTTAAACCCTGCGTCGGCCTGACGCCGGACGATCTGGGGCAGATGTTTTATGAACTGGCCGCCGGCGGGATGCAGCTGGTCAAAGATGATGAGATACTGCCCAACCTGCCGATCTGTCCCGTCGAAAAGCGCCTGGAAGCCTGCCTGAAAGCAGGCCAACGGGCGCGACGTGAAACCGGGCGACGCTGTCTCTATGCCGTGAATCTCACCGGCCCGGTCAGCCGGCTACTCGCGCAGGCGCGGCGGCTTACGCGCCAGGGCGCGGAGTGCTTCCTATTTAATGTCCTGAGTTACGGCTACGGCGCGCTCGAAGAACTGGCGACGCTCGGCATTCCGATCATGGCCCACCCGGCTCTGGCTGGCGCCGTCGCCGGGTCACCCACCACGGGCATCAGTTACCGAACCCTTTTGGGGTCTCTGATGCGACTCGGCGGTGCGGACATTGTCCTTTTTCCATCGAGCTACGGTACAGTCGCGCTGCCCTGGCACGAAACCGATGCCATCCGGCAGGCGCTCACCGAACCGATGGGTTCGCTTCGCAAAAGTTTTCCCGGGCCATCCGCGGGCATCCATCCGGGTCTGGTCCCGCGCATCCTCAAAGATTATGGGCCGGACGTGATTATCAATGCCGGCGGTGGCGTTCACGGCCACCCGGGCGGCGCCCGGGCCGGTGCGATCGCCTTTCGCCAGGCGGTCGACTGCGCACTGGAGAATCAGGATTTCTGCGACATTCAAGAAATCGGCACACCAGAACTCGCCAAAGCACTAGCTCTCTGGGGCCATGGGTAAACCGGACCTCAGCTTGGCCAAACCTCTAACCGTTTTCTGCGACTTCGACGGCACGATCACCGAAAAGGACATGATCGTGAAAATCTGTGAGCAGTTCTGCCCGCCCGGCTGGGAAACAATCAAAGATCAGATACTCTCCAGACAAAAAACCGTCCGCCAGGGCGTTGCCGAGTTGTTTGCGATGATCCCGTCTTCGAAAAAACAGGAGATCATCGCGTACGGGAAGCAGGTCGTGCGCTGGCGGGCGGGGTTTCAGGAATACCTCGAGTTTTGCAAAGCAAACGGGATACGGTTTATCGTCTGTTCTGGCGGAATCGATTTTTTCGTCGAGCCCGTGATGGCCCCATTCGCAGCGTGGATCGAAAAACTCTACACCATCCCGTCCGATTTTTCCGGACCGATGATCCAGCTGCGCCATCCTTACGGCTGTGAGAGCGAAGGGATCTGCAAAGCCCGGGTGATGGCCGAGTACCCGGAGACGATCCAGATTCTGATCGGCGATTCGATCACGGATCTCCACGGCGCCAGGGCGGCGAATCTCGTCTATGCCCGCAACGGATTGAAAGACTACCTCGATCAGGACAAAGTTAGCTATCATCCGTTCGAAACATTTTTTGAAATCATCGACTCGCTGAAATCATTCGAAGGACAACCATGCCAACCGCACGCCCATCGCGCGAATCCCAGCTCAAAGAATTAACCGATTGCGGCCGGGTGTTCTATGAACGCCAGTGGATGTGGGGGACCGCGGGCAATCTCTCCGTCAAACTCAACCAGGCTCCGCTCGAGATCGCGATCACACCCAGTGGCATCAACAAAGGCGCGATGGAACCGAAAGACCTGATCGTGATTAAACAGGGGGCCAAAGCCAAAGCGCCTGCCGCCAAAACGCCTCCCGGACCGATCCCATCGGCAGAAACCGTCATCCATGAGACCATCCATGAGACTCTGCCCGGCTGCGGTGCGGTGTTTCATGTCCACCCCGTTTATTCAACGCTGATGTCGTCTCTCTATGGCCAGCCGAAGCAGGTTACCCGGCTGCGGGTGGAGTGGTTTGAGATGATGAAGGGGGTCGGCGTGGGTGAAGAAGAGGCGGCAGAGATCCCGATCTTCCCGAATTACCAGGAAGTCTCGCTGGTGGCGCGGGATATCAAACAGTATCTGCTAGAAACGCCGAAGGCGCTGCCGGTAGTTTTGATCTACAACCATGGTTTGACGGGATGGGGGCGGACAACGCAGCAGGCGAAAAACCATCTGGAAATCGTCGAGTACGTCTGCCAGTACCTTTATCTGAAACGCCAGATCACACGTTGAAGCGGAAATAGACCACGTCGTTATCCTTCATCACGTAGTCCCGGCCTTCCAGCCGCACAAGCCCTTTCTCTTTTAACGCCGCCTCCGTCTTGTATTTGACGATATCGTCGTAACTGTAGATCTCCGCCCGGATGAAGCCGCGCTCGATATCGGAATGGATTTTCCCGGCCGCTTTCACCGCCGGCGTCCCCACCTGGATATCCCAGGCCCGGGATTCTTCCGGCCCTGCGGTGAAAAATGTCATCCGCTTCAGCAGCTTCTGCCCGGCGCGGACCAGCCGGTCCAGCCCGGCTTCCTTGAGTCCCAGCGAGGCGAGAAATTCGGCGCGCTCATTCTCGGGCAGCTGGGCGATCTCCGCCTCGATCTTGGCGCAAAGGATCACCGATTCCGCGCCCTGATCGGCGGCGTATTTCACCAGCGCCTGCGCCAGCGGACCTTTCCCCTCCAGGTCGTTTTCGTCAACGTTGGCGACATAGAGCATCGGCTTGGCGGTAAGAAAACGGAAGGTCGACATCGCCGGCTCAAAAACCACCGGTATTTTTCGGGCCGGCGTCCCTTTGTTGAAACCCGCGATCGTCTGTTCCAAGGCTTCCACTTTGTCTTTGGCGTCCTTCTGACCGGATCGGGCAGCGCCGAGCAGGCGCTCGCGCGCCTTCGTGGCTAAATCGAGATCCGAGAGCAACAACTCCGTGCCGATGATCTCCGCGGATTCCATCGGATCGACTTTCGTGCCATAGTGAACGATGTTTTCATCTTCAAAGCAGCGCACGACCTGGGCCAACGCATCGACGTCGCGGATGTGCGAAAGAAACTCATTCCCCTTTCCTTCCCCCTTGCTTGCGCCCTTAACCAGGCCAGCAATGTCGACAAAGCGCACGCCCGACGGCGTGACTTTCTTACTGTGAAACAACTCGCCGAGCTGGTACAGCCGCGGATCTCGCAGAGGAACGATGCCGACGTTGGGCTCGATCGTCGCAAAGGGAAAGTTTGCGGCGAGCACCGACGCACCGGTGAGGGCGTTAAACAGAGTGGATTTTCCGACGTTGGGTAGTCCGACTATTCCGATTTCCAAATGATGACTCCCGCTACTCGGCTTTCATCCATCCGAGCAATTTCTGTGTCATTTCATCGTCGAGCATATCCACCCCGTGCTTCAGCCCCGGCCCCGCGACGACACGGCAGGCCGGGTCGGGGCGCGTGGCGGCCAGCCGACGGACGGTTTCAAAAGCATAACGGTCTCCCGGACTCGCCGCGATAAACACCGGGCGTTTGCCGTAACGCCGCCAGGCCGCCGGTGTCTCGACTCCGGCGTATTCCAACCCGGGGGAGAGCAACACGATCGCGGGGACCTCCGGATGCTCTGCGGCGTAATTCAAGGCTACGTTCGCCCCAAGGCTGGCGCCAATCAGACAGATCTTTTCTCGCCGCACGCCCTGTTGATTAAGGAAATCGACAGCGCTTCCCACATCGCCGATCATCTTTCGCCATTGCGCCGGACCCATCGATTGATAATCGACCATCCCCTGCGGCGTTTTGCGACTCTGACCATGACCTCGCGCGTCATAGGTCAGCACACCGTCGCCGGACGCGTAAATTTTGGGCATCACGGCAAAATACTCACCCTGGACGCTTCCCAGGCCATGCAGGCAGATCCAGGTGCGATTTTGACTGCCCCGGGCGGGATGATAGACGCCCACAATCTCCACGCCATCCGCAGTCTTCCAGCTGACCGTTTTACCCGGTTGGACTCCGCCCGCGAAGACCGGAGCGGCGAAAAACAGAAATAACCAATTTGAAAATCGCTTCATCGAACGAGAATTATACGAAAAGGGTGACTTAAGCGGCTTGCTGCTGGCGGGTGCTGGTGTTGCGGGAGAGAGCGGTCATGGCGGCACGCTGAATCATGCCGACAGGATCCTTCTGGGCGCGCTGCAGGGCGGCTTCCGCATCGCGATCCGGTAGAAGCTGGCCAAGGGCCCAGACCGCGCGGACTTTGACGGCGTCGCTGACATTGGCCGTTTTTTTCCAGAACGACGATTTGGTCTGGAGCAATTTCACCAGATGGGGCACGGCAGAGCGGTCGCCGAGGCGGCCGAGAGCGATGCAAATCTCTTCCTGGACCGCGGATTCGGATTTTTCCAGACGCAGGATCAAAATCGGGACGGCATTCTGGACTTTGGCTTCACTCGCCTGCCGAACTGCCTCCGTTTGAATTTCGGCGTCCGGGTCGTCGAGCAGCGGTACCAGCAATGCGCTCGCTTTGGGATCCTGGACCTTTGCCACCAGCCGCAGGACTTCGCGCCGAACCGAGGCGTCAGGATGCTGCAGCAGCGTGCCCAGGGTCGGGATCAAGGAGCTGTCGGCAAATTCCTCGAGTACAGGAACGAGTTTGACCAGCACATCCGACGCCATGCCGACATTCATTTGTTTGAGAAGCGGTTCCTTGACGACCTGTCCGAGGCGCTTCATCGCCTGGATCGCCGCCTGCCGGGCACGGCTGTCACTGGAGCGCTTGATCGCTTCGATCAGCGGATCGACCGCGGCGTCACTGAGCTCCGCCAGGACGCGGTAAGCGCCATTCTGGCGGTCCTTGAGCGGCGCATTCAGGTCGGCGCAGATCACATCGAGACCACGGCCGGAAAAGTCACGCAGCGCCTTCGCGGCCGCCTGCTTCTTCTTCTGTCCGATCGGGCTCTCCTCGCGGCTGTGGCGCCGCAAGGTGGCCAGGATCAACGCGCTTTCTTCAAATTTCCAATTCACCAGCAGTTCCATCGCCGCCGCCTGCAGCCCGCCGACGATTTCGCCATAGACTTCCGGTGCGGACTCCGTTTCAGCCATTTTATGGAACACGGAAACGATCGACAAAAAGGTCTTTTCTTTACGGTTTGCGACGAGGATCTCGGCGAACGTTCGCAGCGTCTTGGCGGCTGTTTCCCGCAGCAGTGGAGCCGGGTTGGAGAGGTTCTCGATTACCTTGTCGGTGATCTGTTGAAGCGGTTCATCCTTCCCCATCGCGCAAAGCGCCTTCAACAAATCCGGGAATTTCTGACGGACCGGCGGATCCAGCAACGACGCGCTCGGCATGCTCAGCAGCTGCTCCACCTGGGCCATCAGGGAGGAATTTTCGCCCTTCTGGACACCCGCCGGCACATCTTCGATCAGCCCGACATTAAGCAGTTCCTCGTACAGCGCAAACGATACGGCCTTGCTCGCCGGCGAATGCAGGATCTTCCCTAAAAAGCTCTTCAGGCCGCTGAGTTTTTCAGCCACTTCCATTTCCGATTTAGCGTCCTGTTTAATCTGCTCGTACCACTTGTGCACTTCCTCGAGCGTTTCCTCAAGTTTCTCGCGGGACAGCGTCTGCGCGACTTCGTCGCGCAGCCCCGACTGCTCGATCCGGTCGGGCATCTTGGTTTCAAAAAGGTCCTTGAGCTGCTGCGGCGGGAGGGTCGAAAGGTGATGCGCCATCTGCTTCTGGACTTCCCGGCGGGACTTTTCATCCGGAAGCTGGTCCAGCAGCCGGTACGATTCTTCCAGGGAGCTGACGAGCGAACTGATATCGGTCGATTGTTCCAGCAGTTGGAGGACCTGGGAAACGACGACTTCCCCGTCCTGGACAGCCACGTATTTCAATTCTTCGGCGCTGATGTGGCTGACCTGGTTGGCCTTAAGGTAATCCCCGAGATGCTTATGGTTATCCAGCTGGCCTTTGCGCTTTCCCAGCGCTTCAATTAACGTGGAAATTTCCTGGCGGGTGACGCCCTTGGTCAGGATGATGCTCTGAACGTCGTGCTGGACGAGGAACGAGCGGAAATCGCGCGCTTCAGCCGCTTCCTTTCCATTGACACAAAGCTTGCCCTGGATATCAGAGACGATCATCTGGGGCGCTTCGGCCAGACAGGTCTCCAGCGCCTGAAAGGCGCCCTGAATCGAGGATTCGATCATCTGACTGCCCTTTGGATAAATCCGGGCATTGACGATCGCTGATCGCAGAATGGAAAGCGCTTTGCCGGAGGTGATCGCAGGCGCTGGCATGGAAGAAGTCTAACGGGAGTTTTTTTGAACTTCAACCCCTAAAAATGGAGGAACGGTGCGGTTTCTGGCGGGATTTAGACGGAGGCAGCGAGCAGTTCGCGGGGAAGCGCGAAGCTGACTTCTTCTTTGACGACTTCCAGCTCTTCGATCGTGGCGCCGCGTGTCTGGAGATACCGCACGACATCCTCGACGAGGTAATCCGGTGCCGAAGCGCCGGCCGTGAGCCCGACATTTTCCACACCCTCCAGCCATTCTGACTGGATTTCCGAGGCGTTGTCGATCAGATGGGAAGCGATCCCGTTGGCGCGCGCAACTTCGCAGAGCCGGATTGAATTGGAACTGTTCCGGGACCCGACGACAAGCAGCAGATCGATCCCGCGTTTAATCAGTTCCTTTACCGCATCCTGGCGGTTCTGGGTGGCGTAGCAGATGTCATCCTTGGTCGGCGCGACCATCTGAGGGAAGCGGTTCTTGATCGCCTGGGCGATGTCCCGAGTCTCGTCGACGCTCAGCGTGGTCTGCGTCAGACAGACGACCTTTTTGGGGTCCGGGACGGATAAATTGGCGACTTCCTGAACGGTGCCCACCACCTGAATCTTGTCCGGCGCTTCGCCGGTGGTACCGACCACTTCATCGTGCTCCTTGTGGCCGATCAGGATAATCGAATAACCGTCGCGCACATACTTGTGGACTTCAAGGTGCACTTTCGTCACCAACGGACAGGTGGCGTCAATCACGTGCACCTTACGCTGGCGGGCTTCTTCGCGGACCGCGGGTGAGACACCGTGCGCGCTGAAAATCACGACACTGCCTTCGGGCGCTTCCTGCAGGCTGTCGATGAAGATCACACCCTGCTCTTTAAAGCTCTCCACGACGGCGCGGTTGTGCACGATCTCTTTGCGGACGTAAATCGGGTGCGGGAATTTTTTCAGGGCGATGTCGACAATGTCGATCGCGCGGACTACGCCGGCACAGAAACCCCGGGGACGGACGAGAATGGTTTTCATAGGGAGGATTATATCAAACGCCCTGAAGGACGGAAACGGAGGGAGCGGAGGTAAAAGAGGAAACGGAGGTTACGAGGAGAGGCGGGCGGATGATAAGTCATTAACCTCCGTTCCGTCTGTTTCCTCCGTTACGGCCGTTAGAAGCCGCCGAAGGCTTTAAAGAAGTCGTCCCCCCCGCCTTTTTGCTCCTTCGGAGCAGCAGGGGTAGCGGCCTTCTTGCCCTTGGAACCACCGGATTTATCGAGAGTGGGTTCGCCGCGGGTGATCGGGTTTACAAAGCTTTTGCGCAGGCCTTCGGCAAACGCCAGAACTTTCTTGCTGCGGTCATAGAACAGCCGGAACGGTGTCTCGCGGTCGAGCGGCTCATAGGAATTCCCCAGGCTGTCGCGTTTCTGTTCCCAGTCCGGCGCATACACCAGTTTGTTCCGGATGTCGACCTGGTCCTTTTTATCGAAAGGGATCGAAAAGCGGATGCGATAAATGCCGTTGAAATTGGTCACGGTGGGGTCAAACATGCTGTTTTCTTCTCCGGGGTCGCCGACGCGGACGAGGACGCCTTCCACCGGGTTATCGTTGTAGTCGACGACCATGCCGCGAATGAAGCCTTCGAGATATTCGGTGTAGCGCGGGGTGCTCAAAAAAAGCATTTTCTTTTTCCCGGTGACCTTCTTCACAATTGTCAGATCAACGACGCGCTCTTCGGCAAAATCCCAATGCACCAGGTCCGCCCGGGTTTCTGCTCCAAAGCTTTTTCCCCACGTCAAAAAACCCATGAGCAAAACCAGGAGAACGATTCGGGCTTGCGAGCGGGCGGGAGGCATCGAATTAGCCGGCTGTCGGGTTGGTGTCGGGTCCGCGGGTCTGCAGCATCGGATTGTGGAAGCCGGTCTGGTAATAGTCGAAGGTAATTCGTCCGAGCGTTGCGATAAAGCGCTTGGCGACTTTGTAGGTCGAGTCGTGCGAGGTCAGCACGCAGATCAGATAGTCGCCGCCCGGGCTGAATACGATGCCGACATCATGACAGGCGCGACGCAGCAGCCCGGTCTTGTGCGCGATTTCCCAGCCTGTCGGGAGATAACGCGGCAACCGGTCCCGCAGTTTCTGGTGCTTCAAAATGTCCATCATCTGGCCGCTGGCATCGGCGCTGACCAGATCGCGCTTATAAATCTTTTCGAGAAGATAGGCCATATCGCGGGGGCTGGTCATGTTGTCATCGGCAACACGGCGGCTGCTCAGACGAAAGCCATCGGGATGGATCTCCGTATCCTGAAGTCCGAGATGACGAAATGTCTTATCGCAATAATCGAAGCCCAGCTGCTGCAGCACCAGTTCGGTCGCGGTGTTATCGCTGTGAATGATCATGTATTCGAGCAGTTCGCGCAACGTAAACACCGTGCCGGGGGCGGAAAATTTGAGGACGCCGGAGCCGCCGCGGATGTCCTGGCGGCGAAGCGTGATCGGAGCACTGAGCGAGACCCGGCCTTCTTCAGCCGCCTGGAAGGCGGCGACCATGATGGGCAGCTTGATCAGGCTCGCGCTGGGAAAAACGCCGGCCTGGTTGCTGGCGACAACATCGCCGGTGCGCAGGTCCTTCACGATATAGCCGACCGTGCCGTTGAAACGGCGAGCCCGGGTCCGCAACGTCGTCGAAAAGGCTTTCCAATCTTCGGGATTGACCGCGATCGGGGTGGTGGCCGGGCTGACAGACGCGACGACAGGCGCAACGCGCTGGGCGTCACCGGTAAGCGGGATAAAGAGGGTCGCGCAAACGGCTACTTCGATCAATGCCTGTTTTCGGACCCGTAACAGGGATGTCATATCATGCTCCTACCAGATGTTCCTAAAAAATCAATAGTTTTTAGCATTTTTAGCATTTCTTTACCTGCCCAATAAGTTTCGCAGCAAGAAATAGACGTTTTCCTTACGTTCGCGAAGCCTGCGCACAAAATAGGGAAGCCACGCATGGCCGTAGGGAACGTAGACCTGAGTACGGTAGCCCTCCCGGGCGAGCGCCTCCAGGGACCGGGTCTGAATGCCGTAAAGCATTTCAAACTCGAACTGTCCGGCGGCCACCCCTTTCTGCTTCGCCATCCCGATAATTTCCTGGATGAGCGCGCGGTCATGGGTCGCGAAGGCTGGATAGGTCCCGCGCGGCACGCCATCCATGAGTTTGGTCGCCAGCATGCGATAGCTCCCATCTACGGCCTGGCGCGTCCGATAAGCGATGCTGGGCGGTTCTTTATAAGCCCCCTTACAAAGCCGGACTTTGAACGGCAGCCGACTGAGCCGGTCGATGTCGGCACCGGTGCGGACAAGATACGCCTGCAAACAGAGTCCGACATTCGCATAGCGGCCGCGGAGGGCATCAAAAACATCGATTGTCTTCTGCGTCAGGTTCGATCCTTCCATATCGATCCAGAGCGTGATGCCGGCGTCTTTGGCCGCTTCCGCAACGTTCGATAGATTGGCGAGACAGGTGTCCTGCGACAGCAACAAACCCATCTGGCTCGCTTTGAGCGAGATCGAGGAATCGAGCTGGCGTTCCTTAATCAGACCGATCAGACGCCGGTATTCCTCGACCGCGGCGGCCGCCTCGGCCTCGCTGTCGACATGCTCACCGAGAAAGTCGATGATCGTGCGGATCCCGCGTTCGCGCAGTTGCGCGGCCACCGCGATCGCCTCGGGAGCGGTTTCACCGGCAACGAAGCGTCGCGCCAGGACACTGAGTAACTTCATCGATCGGCCCTTTCACTGATCGACTGCCCCTGGCGGAATAGGCCCAGGTAATCGGGACCGCCTGCTTTCGAATCGGTGCCGGACATGTTGAATCCGCCGAAAGGATGCCCGCCCACCAGGGCGCCGGTACATTTGCGATTCAGGTAAAGATTGCCGCAAAAAAATTCGCGTTTCGCTTCCTCCAGGACGCTGCGGTCCCGCGCGAAGACCGCACCGGTGAGTCCGTACACGCTGGTGTTGGCCTGACGCAGTCCATCCGCAAACGACCTGACCTTCGCCAGCGCCAGCACCGGTCCAAAAATTTCTTCATGCAACAGGGGTGAACTGGCAGGCAACCGATCGAACAAGGTCGGCTCGATGTAAAAGCCCCGGTCCGCGAGTGTCCGCTTGCCGCCGGTCAACAGACGGCCCTGGCGTTTGCCGATGGCGATATAGCGCAGAATCCCCTGCATCGCATCCTGCGAGATCACCGGTCCCATGACATTTTCAAAGACCTCCGCGGATCCGATCTTCAACGCCTTTATTTTAGAGAGCAAACGTTCCACGAAATCGTCATGGACCGATTCATGCACAAAAACCCGCGAGCAGGCGGAACACTTCTGACCCTGATATCCATAGGCGGAAGCTACAACAGCTTCGGCGGCCGCTTCTACATCCGCCGAAGCATCGACGATGATCGCGTTCTTGCCGCCCATTTCTGCGATCACCCGCTTGATCCAGCGCTGTCCGCGCGAGGTCTGTGCGGCCAGCGCATTGATATGCAGACCCACCGTCCGGGAACCCGTAAAGGCGACCATCCGAGTGCGCGGGTCTTTCACCAGATAATCACCGATCGATCGTCCCGCACCGGTGAGAAGATTCACCACGCCGGGCGGCAATGCCGCCTCCTGTACCAGTTCCATGAATTTTGCCGCGATGACCGGCGACTGACTGGAAGGCTTGAGCACAACGGTGTTGCCCGTAACGACGGCGGCGACGGTCATGCCGACCAGGATTGCCAGCGGAAAATTCCACGGCGGGATTACCACCACGGGTCCCAGCGCCCGGTAAACATTCTGATTACGTTCCCCCCGAACCGGCGTCGGAGTCGAAGCGGGGATCAATTCCTGGCGGGCGTAGTACTCAAGAAAATCGATCGCCTCGGCGACATCGGCATCGGCTTCGCGCCAGTTTTTTCCCACTTCGTAAATCAGCCAGGCACAGAATTCCAATTTCCGCCGGCGCAACAGGCCCGCCATGCGCAGCAGCGCAGCGGCGCGCTCATCGCTGGCAACCCGGCTCCAGTCCGGAAAGGCCGCGCTGGCCGCGGCAAGCGCCTTGTCTGCCACCGCGCGATCGGCGTCAGCAACCTGGCCCACAATCTGTCGTTTGTCGGACGGATTGATTGACTTCATCCGGCGCCGGGCGGCCAGCGCCCGGCCGTTGATCCAGGCGCTGTACACCCGGCCAGTCTGAGAACCGACGGCCGCCAGCGCCGCCTCCATCGCCTGACGCGAAGCGGACTGTGTGAAATCGGACGGAGCTTCGTTGACGAAGGGGGTTAGAGTCTCAGCAAGAGACATTTGACGCTTCCTCCCGCCTTGATGAACTCCGACGTTGGAGTTTCCAACGTGCTGTAGCCGAGCCGGCGCAATTTAAGCTTTAGTCCCGCGCTGGCCTGATTGAGGACCACCGTTTTCCCGACGCGAAAGGCGTTGCAGGCAAACCGATGCGCATCCGCATGACTGACCGGCAATGGATTTTTTACAAATTGCCGGATCGCTTTCTGGCCGTAAGCGTCAAAGGCGCCCGGATAATACATCACGGTTTTATCATCGAGTGGGAACAGGCAGGTGTCGAGGTGATAGAAGTGCGCCCGGGCGAGCTCCAGACCGATCACCCGCTTGCCCAGGAGCGCGCTGACTTTTTCATGCGCACGGGCCTCGGAACGATAGCGAAAGCCCGCGAAATAGAGGTCGCGATAGGGCAGCAGGTCCCCTTCGCCTTCAAAAAACATCCCGCGGGCGATGTCCGCGATGGCGTAACCGCGCCGCCGGAAGTAGCGCACGAACGCACGGTCTCCGCCTGGCGTTCCAGATAACGGAAATGGCTGGGAACGAAGGTCTGACCCGAGACGACGCCGGCATTGGCGGTGAAAACCATATCCGGGCAATTTTTTTTCTGCGGGACCAGATCGACCTTCACCCCGAGGCTTTCGAGATTCCGGCGCAGCGTATCCCATTGTTTAACGGCCCGCGGCCGATTGATCGGGTTGGTCATCTTCATCCAGGGATTGATCTCGTACTGGATGGCGTAATGCCGGGGGGCACACATCAACACCTGCGTCATGTTATTCGGACAGATCGTCGCGCAACTGGCGGAGGAAATAGCCGACGTCGGTGACCAGGCCGATCGATTGCCAGGTGCCGCGGTCGGAAAGCTTGGTGACGGAGGAAGGATTCATGTCCACACACACGGTGCGCACCCGCGCCGGCAGCAGGTTGCCGACCGCGACCGAGTGGAGTGTGGTGGCGAGCATGATCGCGACTTCGACGCCCTGCAGATGATCCCGCATCGCGCGCTGGGCCGCCAGGACATCGGTAATCACGTCAGGCAGCGGACCATCATCGCGGATCGAGCCGGCCAGCACATAGGGGACCTTCTTACGGATCAGCGCGGCCATGATGCCACTTTTGATCACGCCCCGTCGCACCGCTTCTTTGATCGAGCCGAGTTTGCGGATGAGATTAATCGCGCGCAGGTGATGCTCATGACCGCCGTGAGTCACGGCGCCGCTTTTCAGGCTGAGACCAAGAGAGGTCCCGAATAAATCGGCCTCCAGATCATGCGCCGCGAGCGCATTTCCGGCAAACAGCACCTGCACATAGCCGTGCTCGATCAGCCAGGTGAGATCCTTGTGCGCCCCCGTGTGCACGACCGCGGGACCGGCCACAACAAGCACCTTGCCTTTGGGGGTCAGGCGTCGTGTCTCCCGAATGGCCTCGGCGATCTGGTGAATGAAGGCCGCCTTGGGTTTCTCCGTCGACGCATCGCTGGTCATGAACTCAAATAACGCCGCATCGCGCGGGCGTTCCAGGGGCACCACTTTAACGCCCTGGTGTCCGACCACAAAAAGATCACCCCGGCGCACCCCGCCGAACCGGACCGTCTCCGCTGTTCCACGGCGTTTGTCGACCCGAATGCCGGCATCCATCTGTTCGGTCTGCACACGAACCCAGCGATGTTTCCAGCGGATCCAGGTTTCGAGATTGGTGGTCGCATAGAAGCCGTCCGGAAGAACTCCGTTGCGCGGCGCCGCCGCCAGATGGACATCCTCTTTCTCGAGCACTTCGGCACCGAGATTGCGCAGCTCCTTGAGCAGATCATCGAGCTGGGATTGGGAACCGGATTCGACCTGAAGCAGCGCCCGGCTGCGCTCATTCTTGCGCTGCCCGACGCGGAATTCGTCAATTGTAAAGCGGCCGCCACGCTCCATGATCCGGTCCAGTACTTTGGAAAAAGTCAGGGAATCAATAATGTGGCCCTGCAGCAGCAGGGTTTCGGAAAAACGGGAATTCTTAGGCGGATTCATCTCGACGCAAAAAGACTAACAGATAGCGCTGTTTTTATCAACGCGCCGCACGACGGGAGCGATGGCGGGGTTTCGGAGAGTGGGTCGTAATCCAGGCCGCACGCACGAGTTCGCGGTGTTGGAAGGTAAAGGCATACCAGTTCTTTTTGTTGACCTTGTTACGCTGGCGCATCTGCGACATCAGGATCTTGTAGTGATACATTCGCTCCAGAACGTGCGCGTCTTCCGGCGCCTGTCCGCGGTGCACCTGAGTTTCCTGATTGAAGTGCATCACAACTTCCTTCCGATACCGCGGTGCTGTCACGGCGACATGACCTTCATCCAGAACCGCGACCCGCGCGCGCTCGCCGGTCTCTTCGATCACAAATTCGGTCCCGCGAACCCGGACCACCGCCGATGGCGTGAGGACGGCCAGCTGGTCCCCCTCTTTTTTCTCAAACTTCACTTTTGCCACCAGAATGCCGTACGTCAGCCGCAGCACGGTGTCGGTCGGCGAGAGCTTTTTGATTTGAAGCTGGCTGGCGGGGTCCAGATGGAGCAGGGTGAGACCGTCCAATGCGATTTCGACCACGCCGTCTTTGCCTGTTTTGATCACGTCCCCTTCGAGCAGCGGCATCGAACTCGGCATGTTTCCGCCGGTAGCGTTTTTTTCGACGGTTCGGAGGGTCACATCACCCCGCCATTGAAGCAGGCGGGCGTCAACGGGCCAGGGGGTTGCCGGCTTGTCAGCCGCAGTGGCGCCGAGGGTCAGTGTGAGGAGGAGAAGAAACGCGGACCGGCAGGAATTCAATCCAGATCAAAGTGTGCGAGCTCTTTGAGCACCCGCACGCGGCCTTCGATCTGCTCGGATGTGAGAGTCTTGAGCCGCTCGAGACTGAATTTTTCAACGGTGAAAGACGCCATCACGCTGCCATGCACAACGGCTTTGCGTAGAATGGCCTCACTGATATCGCCGTCCTGTTTTGCCAGGTAGCCGATGAAGCCGCCCGCAAAAGTATCGCCGGCCCCGGTCGGATCAAAAACTTCCTCGAGCGGAAACGCCGGTGCGGCAAAAAACTTGTCTTTTCCAAACATCAGCGCACCGTGTTCCCCCTTCTTGATCAGGACACATTTCGCCCCCCAGCTCTGGAGTATCCGGCCGGCACGCACCAGGCTTGCCGAATTGGTGAACTGGCGGGCTTCCGCATCGTTGAGAAACAGGAAATCGACCTTTTTGATGACCTGTTTCAGCGCGTCCGGCTTGTTCTTGATCCACAAGTTCATCGTGTCGCAGGCGATGTAGCGGGGTTTCTCCACCTGCTCCAGGACGGACAGCTGAAGTTCGGGGTCGATGTTGGCGAGGAAGACATACTCACTCTGACGGTAGGCCGCCGGCAGCTTCGGGCGGAAATGTTCAAAAACGTTCAGTTCTGTTGCCAGTGTGTGGGCTTCGTTCAAGTCATACTCATAAGCACCGGTCCAGCGAAAGGTCTTTCCACGCGAGACTTCAACGCCATCCGTGTTGATCCCGCGTTTCTGTAGAAGTCCAAGATGCTCTTTAGGGAAATCTTCGCCGACCACCGCGACCATTTGGACCGGTGAAAAGAAGCTCGCGGAATAGCAGGCGTATGTCGCCGAACCGCCAAGCGCTTCGCGCGCTTCGCCAAAGGGCGTCTTTACCGTATCGAGACCGACCGAACCGACTACAAGAATGGAACCCATGGGCAGAGATTTAACAAGAATTACGCGTCAAAAGTAAAACCGGCTGCAAATCGACGCGCGAGTGCGGCGCTATCCGGCGCCGCCTGGCTGGGACCCGAAAGGCCTTGAAGCAACTGGAGCTGACCGTCCGGGTTCAGGCTCAACCCCCAGGGCGGGGCGATTCGAATGAACGGCTGACGGTCCTGGTGCGCGATCGGCATCAGAACCAGGGGTTGACCTCGCCGCACAATCCGGTCGAGCAGGATGGAAAATAACCGCTCGCGGTTTGGCACGGTCTGGGCGAACTCCACGCTAAAGTCCGTAATCAATTGCGTGTGCTTTTCACCCGGGATGCCCCATTCAGTGAGCAATGCCACAAGCCGATCGCGCGTCGCCGCCGGCAACAGACCATCGGCGTAAGGCCGGCGCCCATCGGCCCGATCAATGACCACCTGCAACCACTTCTGCTGGGCCGTCCGAATCGAGTAAGGCCATCGCTCGACCGGCAGGCGCAGGACGAATTCCCGGGCCGCGTAAAACAGCCGGGCATTGGCCGGTAGCCCCCCTCCCCACACCATCACCACCGGCGCACCGCGGCGCAAGCTTGCGAACAGCCGCCAGGCAATCCTGGGATAACCCGTTCCGCGCAGCAGCAGGTGCCGTTGCAGCCAGCTTTGCGTTCCGCTTTGCCGGTCCCATACCAGATAGATGCGGTGCATGAAACCGCCATAGAGTCCTCCGACCGGGCGAGACACGGTATCAAGCGCATAGGGATCAATGGCGAGAAAACACCTTGGCGCCGGAGGATAGAGGCCGGGAGCATGCGCATCGATGACGGCATTCCCCAGCGCGAGACCTTCGCGAACGAGTTCGAAACGCAGCCATTCCTGCGGGCCGATGGTCGGCGGGTGAGAGGTGAGGATAAATACCGCGGGGCGCCTCCCGGATTCTTTTTCCAGTCGCCGGGTCATCGCGACCAGCTCCTCGCGGCGGGCATTGTATTCGGCCGGCGCCGCCTGTGGCCTGGCACCCAGCCAGATCGAAATCTGTTGGTCAGCGGCGGCACGCCAGGGCCACGGGGTCCAGGCGAGAAGCTGACCCAGCACCGCGCCGATCGCATTAAAAGGCGGCTCGATCAGCGCCCTTTTCCAGCGCGGGTAACGGCGGGACAGGGTTTGTTCGACCTGGGGATTGCGCAGCGCGTCCGCCGTGATGACCATCTCCATCAGGTCTTCCGGCTGGACGGTCATCGGGTGATCAGGGGAGGCTGTAGCTAATCAGAAGGCTTTTTGAACCGGCGCCTTCGACCAGCGTCCAGAGCTGCGAGTGGCCGCCGTCGAGCAGATCGGCCAGCAGGTAGTCGGCGACATAACCGCCGACATCGAGCTTGAAGGAGGGTTTCATTTCGACGCCGTTCCACTGCAGGCTGTCGAACGAGGAGCGCCGATAAAGCTTGAGATGCGAGAGGCGGACGCCAAGATCCGGCCGGTTAGTCACAATCAAAATTTGATCGCGGTCGGAAGCGGCCGGCCGCCAGGTAATCAACCGGGGTAGAAAGGTACCCTGCTTTTCATCTCCGACATAAAAATCATTTTTCGTCCCCCCATAAACTTCGCTGGATTTCCATTTAGCGTCTTTGAAGCGAACGCGGAGACGATCTCCGTGCTCGAGGATTGCGACATCTTCATCGCCATCCTTGTTGAAATCCCCCCAGGTCCAGCCAAACAGCTGGTCGTCATACAATTTGAGATCGACCGTTTTACCAGGCTTGTATTGGCCTTTTTCAAGAATCAGCTCGGCCGGCGCTGTAAAACTGACTTCACGCTCACGCGACAATCCCTGCCAGTAGAGCGTCCGGTTGCCATCCGCATGCCCGACCGCGCGAACGAAACCGTCCAACTCCCCCGTGCGTTTAAGTTTCCCGCCCTCGTAATTCAGGATAACGACGCGGGGACGGTCCATGCCCCCGAGAAATGTCGTCGCAAAAATTTTCGGTCGCCCGCTTTTCTCAGGGTCGCCGGTCTCGATCGCCAGCCAGCGGGCGTAAGCCGATTCGGAAAACGATGCGGCACTCTCAAGCTTTTTGTCTTTGAGGTGGTACACCGAAATCTTTCGCCGAGTCGCGACAACAATTTCCTTTTGCCCGTCGCCATCGAGGTCGGCAACGGCCAGACCCACAGGTTCTTTTTCGAGCGGCTCGCTGCGCCACAGCTCCGCGACGGCGACCATCGGGACAACGCCGGGCGTCTCGAGCGTCGTGCTGTCCGGGACGATCTGAATCCCCTGCGACGGCGGAAGCCAGCGGGTGCGATCTCCCGGGCGAAGGCCGGCCGGCTCACTGACATGGCCCACGGAGAATTTTTCATCGACGCGATCGATCAACCCGGTGGCCAGGTTTTCCTCAGCCTGGCCTAGAACTTCGCCGGAGACCGGATGTTTCAAGGGCACGCCTGCCCGAAAAACCTGAAACCGGTCGTTGGCTTTTACGCCCGACGCCTGACCCCAGTCAAGGTAGACGGTTCCGCTTTCCGCCCGCACAATGTAACCATTCGCCGGTGCAGCCGCACCCGCTTCGCCGCCAATCAAAAGCCAAATTCCAAAAACCAGGATGTAGGCACCGTAGCGTGTTTGGAGTTTCATTTTTGAAATTGGGTTTTTCACAGGCTTCCCTGCCAGGACCGCTCGAACTCGCTCACCGAACGGAATTTTCCCCCGTAATTGTCGGTCAAGGCGCGTTCGAAATCGGCGCCATTACGCAATTCATTTAAGAAGGCCGCAAAAGTCAGGCTGGTTCCCTGTTTCAAAAGGAAGGAAACGACGCTTTCCACCTGGAGGAACCAGGCATCGCTGCGCCGATTCTCTTCGGTGGGCGGATTGTAGAACGTCATCTGGGAGAACGGCTGGCGTTCGTTGCGCAGCTTGTTCGCCTGCGCAGTTTGGAATGAGGTGCGGTTTATATCCGACATGCGCGCCACTTCCGCGTGCATCGCCAGACCCTCGTTCAACCAGGCCAGCGCTTTGCCGCGCTCCCCCATATAGGAAGCGAAGATCAGGTGGCTGATTTGATGCGCCAGTGCGGTGTCATACTCCGGACCGGCATAGGTGTACAGCGTGTTCCCCGCAGCAATGGCGCGCGAGCCATTGGGCTCTTTCGTTTTCGTTGTGTATTCCGCCTGATCACGATAAACCACGATCGGGTAGGTTTGTCCCGCGAGATAAGAATAGAGGCCCGTCTCCATCCCGACATGGTTGTAAATATCCTCGGCCGTCAATGAGATTTGCCGCATGTCCTGTTCACCATAACCTCGCAGCGCAAAATGGAGTGAGGTCAGCGTTGTGCCGCCGGGATCGATGTCGGGGAATGCATTGCTCGTCGCCGGTTGGGATCCCGGCGCTTGCGGCAGCATGCCGGGCGGAACAGGGACACACGCACTGAAGAAGAGCACGGAAACCGCAGCGCGGAACGGGGAACGCGGAGCGCGGGAGAAGGATGTTCTTAATGAAAATTTCCTTCTTCCGCGTTCCGAGCTCGGCGCTCCGAGCTGTTTCTGTTTGTCTGGCGGTGTCATTTCTTTTCTTCTTTCTTCGGCGGTGCGCCAATCTGGGTCAGCGCCCGGATCGCGGCAGCACGAACCGCGGGTTCCTGTTCACTCGCCAGCAGATCGGTCAGCCATTTAACGGTTTTACCCTCTCCGATGCGACCGATCACTTCAATCGCCCGTGGCTTGGCGCCGGAGCCCCAGGAGAATTGCGGGTTGGCGAGCGCGTCACTCAGTCGCTTTACCGTGGAGAGATCGTCGTGCGCCACCAGCGCCTTCACCAGCGCTTCCTGTTCGGATGCGTCGGCGCTTGCGATCAGGGCGTTTTCCAGCGGTTTGATCGCGGTTTTATCCGGCATCACAGTCAGCGCCTGGACGGCAGCCACCCGAACCTCGAGATTGGAGTCCTGCAAGGCCTTGATGATCGCCTGGGTCGATGGCTTGGGCAGGCCGGATCCCCAGGAAAGGACGGCTCCCAGGCTCACCACGGCGAGGGCTTGAATATAAGCTGCCTGCATCGGTTTCCGCATACGACCTCCACCGTTTAAATTTTTGAATCGAGACATCCTAGCTAGTTCCTCCGGCGAAGTCTAGACACGGTCGACGCGCCCGGTTCGGCATGATAAACTCATCGCTTCCAATGCGCTCCTCGGGGTTTTTCAAATCGTTTTTGACGCTCGGATTCCTGGCGCTCGCCGCTTTTACAGGCTATCTGGCCTGGCAACCGGATGTGGTTTCGCTGCGGAAGCACAACCCGACGACAACCTCGTTGATGGAATTGCGCCAGGCGCAGGCCCGCGATAAAGGCGTCGCCGACTACCCGAACGTGCTGATCTGGCGCGACCTCTATCAGATCTCTCCTTATCTTGTGCATGCGGTGCTGCTTGCGGAGGATGACCGGTTTTATGAGCACCACGGATTTGATCTTGAGCAGATCGAAGAGGCGTTGAAGCGCAATTGGCGTGAAAAACGCTATGCCTACGGCGGCAGCACGATCACCCAGCAGCTGGCCCGCACGCTGTTCCTCTCACCGAAGAAAAACCTCGCCCGCAAAATGAAGGAGGCGATTATTACCTACCGGTTGGAACGCGCACTGCGGAAGCCACGGATTCTGGAGCTTTATCTGAACGTGATTGAGTGGGGTCGAGGAATCTACGGCGCGGAAGCCGCCGCACAGGCCTATTTCGGAAAGGCTGCGACCGATCTGACGCCGGACGAAGCGGTTGCTCTGGCCTCCGTGCTGCCCAGCCCCCGGCGTTGGAGTCCGATCAGTGAAAAGGCCTTCATGGCTCGGCGGCGGTCGAAGTTACTTTCCCGCCTGGCGCGCTCGGGGTACCTTGAGGAGGGTACCTGGGGCGGATCCGTGGCGATCGAACCGCCGCCGGCTGTCATCGATCTTTTCCCCCAGCCGGACCGCCAGGCCGAAGCACCGCCGGAACCTCATGCCCCGTCGACCATGGATCCCGAACTTCAGGGCACCTTCGACCATACCGCGCCCGAGCAATTATGAGGAAACAGCTCGCATTTTTCCTGGCGACCGGCACCCTGTTGGCCGGCTGCTCGCCGCAGAGCCTGTTCTATTATCCGAATGACAAGCTTTACCTGGAGCCCGCCGCGCTGAAAATTGAATATCAGCAGCTGCAATATCCCAGCCTCAACGGCAAGAAACTTTGGGCCATCCTGATGAAGTCGCCGGAGAAGCCAAAAGGCACGGTGGTCCATCTGCACGGGAATTTCGGAAATCTCTCCAACCATTTCCCGCTGTCGGCCTTCTTGTTGCAATACGGTTTTGACGTTCTGGTCGTTGATTATCAGGGGTACGGCGCATCGGAAGGCAAGCCGTCGCCGGCGCATACGGTCGAAGATGGGATCGCCACCGTCCGATATGCCCAGGCGCATCTCCGAGCGCCCGGCACCGGCGTGGTGTTATTCGGGCAGTCGCTTGGTGGTTCGACCGGTGTCGTCGTGGCGGCTCGGGAACCGCTGGTCCGCGCGGCGGTGATTGAAGCGGGATTCAGTTCCTACTCAAAAATGGGGGCGGAAGCGATGAGCCGCCATATCTGGAGCTGGCCGATGGTGCCGTTTGCCTGGATGCTGTCGCGGAATGACGACGCGATCAAATACGTCGGCGACATCGCACCCCGCCCGGTTTTTTTCATTCACGGCGATGCGGACCACATCGTCCCGATGCATATGTCTCAGGACCTTTACGCGAAAGCCAGAGAACCGAAGAAACTGTGGATCATCCCCGGTGCGGATCATCTCGGCTGCAGGCAGGCGGCGGGTGGTTCCTATGAACGTGACATTGTCGATTTCTTTGAACGCGCGCTCGCTAAAAATAGCGCAGCACACTGAATAATGCTTCCTTATAGTTGTTCTCCCGCTTCAGTCCGGCACGCACCTGAAAAACGCGCCCGATCGGAAAGGTATTCATTAACTCCAGCCGGACGACTTCGCCGGTTTCGCCAAGCGGATAATAAAGGTAGTCGGCATTGAAATGAATCTGCCACCAGGGCAGCGCCTCGAGCGTCGCACCGCCATTGGCGCCGCCGCCGATACGATAGTTCTGATAAAAGACCCCGCCGACTCCGCTGTCCGCTTTCGCCAGGGTATAGATCAACAGTTTCCTGAACCGGTGGGATTCCCAGGCCAACCCCGAGACCCCGCCTAATCCGTAATAAACACTCTTGTCCGGCGCCTTGTCGCGGTCATGGGCGACGGAAACGCCAGTGCGCACACCCCACGACGGCTTGCGAACCCAGCGATCCCACGGTGACAACGAGAATATATCGATCAGCGTGAAATCTTCGACGTAGGTACGCTCGCGATCATTGTCATAACGCAGCCGCAAATTAAACATTTGAAGCTGGCTGCCGGCGATGTATCCCGGTGACGGATCTTCCAGGTCGTGTATAGCGGGGCGCCCGGAAAGCTCCTCGAAAGTGGAATGCTTCGTCATGCCAAAGCCCAGCGCGACCCGGCCCGTGGGATGCCCGTGATCGGGTGAAACCGTTCCGGCTGGCGCCTGCACGCCGGTAGCAAGCGATTCGGGCTTTTCGCCGCCGGAGCCCAGACGATTCCGGGCCAGCAGCAGGCGTTCTTCCTGCGCCTGCACGTTTGCCGGCGCATCGCGGCGAAACCCGACCCGGTAACGGAACAGGTCGTAGGCCGAGTCCAATATCCGCGCCTGCCGTTCAATCGGGAATCCGCCCAATCCGGCGAGCGTCAGATCATCAGCCGACCGCGCCAGGCGCTCGGCCAGCGCCACTTCGCCGCTGTTCAGCTGGGATCGTGCGGCCAGCATCCGCGTAACGTGGGAAGGCCGATAATCCACGCGGCCCAGCAGGCCGGGCTGGTGAATGACGGCTCGCAATGTGTCGATGGGTATCGCCTTGAATACAAACGGGTCCTCGAGGTGCAGCGCAGGGTCGGCGACTTCGATCAAGGGCAGCAGCTGATACGAACAATTTTTGTTCAAGAAGTAATACGGCATGGAGGCTTGTCCCATTTCCCAGAGGTGCCGTGTCAGCCGCTGCACCGCGGCGGTCGACAACTGCAACTGATATTCCCAGAGATCGCGGAAATCCAGATTGTTATATTGTTGGACTTTCAAGTAATACGGCAGTGTGGAAAATTGTCCTGGATACCCGCCGGTCAATCCCCGAACAGCAAACAGGATGCCGTTGGACGTGTCCTGTTCGGCGGCAAAATTCACCGTGTAATCCAGCAGGCGCTGCGTATCGCGGCGGCCTCTTCCGTTCAACCTTAAGAACGTGTGCCCGTACATCGAGGCGGGATTGTTGAGGTAATAAGAAGCGAAAATCAGGGAGACGGATCCCGGATCCATCTGCTCACGCCATTTATCGAAACGAGGACAGGCCGGCGCCGGGACGGCGGCTCCCCATGCGAGATGCTCCTTGAGCCAGGCAAAACGCGCGGGAAAACGGCAGGCCGCCGGTTGCTCATTCGGATCCGCCGGGGCGGGCTGGAAAAATGCGGCTAAAGTTGCGTCGAGTTCGGCAGCCGGGTCTTTCCGCCCTTTGTCGGAGAAAAAGAACCGCTGGTCATTGATATCACTGTGTCGACGACCCAGCAGATCGCGGTGATAGTGCAGCAGGAGCTGCCAGTAACGGTCTTCGGCGAGTCGCCTGGCGTGGGCTTGTTGTTGAAGCGTCTCGAGCTCGGATGCCGCGGCCATCGATCCGATGGACGGGACCGCCAGAAAAACGAAGCCCCCCGCCCAGAGCCTCCGAAGGAGGGCTACCGGGCGAGGGGCTGATCTCACTAATTTTTAAGCGAGTTAGCCGACGAGTTCAGGATGCTGCGCCAGCTTCTGGCCCAGCGTATTCAAAAACTCCGCGGATGTCGTTCGGGACGACGGGAACAATGCAGCATATTCCGACTTCAGGAAGTTGAGCATGGCGGGGCGGTTGGCTTCCGTCGCACCCAGCATCCCGGCGAAGGTCTCAACATATTCTCCACGGCCGATCGCCATTTCCCGCCGCAGACTTTCCAAATTCACTTCGGCGTAAACTTCCGTTGCCTTCGCCCATTTCACCGCGCCGTCTTCGGTGCAGCCGGAGGTCCCGGATGTGATCCCGAAGGTCTGCGTGCCCGAGGTGGCGTTGGTCGTGGCGCCGAGAATCTGCGTCACCTTGGTGTTATCCTTGTTCGAGAGCAACATGTAGCCCAGACCACAACCGCCCATCGGATGGTTGCCTGCGGCCAGCGTCAACGTTGGCGCCATCATGGCAACCAAGCTCAGTGCGACTAACTTCTTCATACCAACCTCCTCATTGTTCGTAGTTTTCATTCAAACCCGGGAGCTTCCTGGTGGAAACCCGCTTGTTAACTTAGAACCTCCGGATGCTCCGCCAGTTTCATCGTCAAACGCTCAAGCAGCTGCTGGGGCGTGGTGTGGGGATCCTGGAAAAGGTTTGGGTATTCGGCTTGAAACATTCGCAGCCATGCGACCCGATTGGAATCGGTAGCACCCAGAAGGTCGGCAAACTGCTCCGCATATTCTCCCTGCCCGGCGGCCATGTCCCGGCGCAGATCCGTGAAATTCGCTTCAGCAAAGGCTTCCGCGCGTTTGACCACTTGCAGAGCCCCATCTTCCGTGCAACCTGAAGTACCCGAGGTAATTCCAAACGTCTGATTTCCCGATGTGCTGTCGGTTGTCGCTCCCAATACCAGCGCGACCTTTGAATGATTATCGTGGGATAAAAGGATGTAACCGAGACCGCATCCCGACATGGGATGATTGCCGCGTGCGCCGGCCGGGGTGAGTGATCCTGCCAAAATGGCCAATGCCAACATCGTTCGCTTCATGCCGCCTCCTTATAAATGCGTAGATCTCGAAAACAACGTCCATTCATAGCATTCTTGGATACGGCTGCCTAGAAAAAAAATAGAGCGGGGAGCTGGCAAGATTCAAATGGAACGGCCCACCTCCCAGGGCAGGACTCGAACCTGCAACCCTCCCGTTAACAGCGGGATGCTCCACCATTGAGCTACCTGGGAGGTGGGCCGTCGTTATATTTGTCACCGCCCAGGCCCTTGAGCTACCTGGGAAGTCAGCGCTACCTTAATTTTCTACTCGGGGATTGTAGAAAAAATCGAATCGACGGACCAAACAAGAGATGCTGGACAGCGCTGTATTAGGCCCAAGTGTCGATGGGTCCATCAGGCCGGGGTTTTTAGCCGCTCGCTCTATAGTACACGGTTTTCAAGCAGGGCATAATCAGATTAAGAAAATCATGATGGCACCGAACCGAAATCGTACCTGCCGTGTCTGCAAAGCCGCGATGGTCTACACCACCGTCGAGCATCCCTACTGGCATGACAACGTTCTGATCGCCCTGATCAGCGATGTGCCGGCGTGGGTCTGTCAGCTTTGCGCGCACCGTTATTTTGACCCGGCCGTTGAGATTACGCTGCACCAGATCGTGCGTGATTACATCAAGCTCGGCAAAACCTTCCCAATCCCGTCGACGCCATACCGCACGTCGCGGGTTGCTCTCCGTAATTAATTAAAACGTTAATTGGCTTCGGCTTTGGCGCGGACCGCGTCGAGGACCGGCACGACGAACCGCTGCGCCATGCGACGCACGGCCCATTGCGGCACGCTGCCTTTGGGGGCGAGGCTGAGACGCAATTCAATGGTCGAACGTGTTCCGGTGGGATCCGGATTGATCTCGATCGAGCCGGCAAATTTTTCGAAGTCGCCGGCGATGCGTTCGAATTCGATCCGGTGCTGCTGCGGGTGTTCGAGGATGCGCAGATGCAGATTCGTCTTGAAAACGAAAAACATCAGGCGGCTCAAGCTGACCGTGTGCACGATGATCGCGCTGCCGTCCTGACCTTCGCGCTGGCTCGTTAACATATCGGGAACGTACTGGGTCAAGCGATCGTACGTCGTCAGGGTCTCCCACAATTTACCCGGGGTTGCATGGCTGGGGGCGATCGCATGGATCACCCGTTCTTTGCCCTCCCCTTTTTCCATCGTGTAACGGATGTCGCCGCTGGCTGACGCAATGAGCTTATCGCTTTTGGCGGTATTGGACGCATAGCTGGCGGTTTTTGCAGGCAGCGCGCTTTCCGGCAGCACCTCCTTCAGGGACGCGGTCTGATGCGCGAGCTTCTTGTTAACCAGCGTGAGACCATAGGCATCTGCAACCCGCGTCAACGCCGCGGCGGAGTAGGTTTCCGCGTAATGCCGCGAGACGGTATCCAGCGCCAGGGGTGATGCATCGGGTTGCGCCGCTTTCACCAGTTCCTCGGTATCCCGGGCGATCGCCCGGCGTTCTTCCGGCGGAATCCTCGATTCATCAAAAAAGGCATGCATGGTATTGGAACGGATCAACCCCGTTCCCCCCACCTCAACCGTCTGGCGCTCCATGTCCACGTTGAAGGCAAATCGCAACGGCGACCGCGGCGAGCCGTCGGCTTCTTTTCCGCCGGAGAAGGTCAGCCGCACCTCATAGACCGGTCCTTGCGCCTGCGAAGCAGCCCAATCCGCATCATTGAACAGATAGATCCGTTTTCCCGACTCAAATGCGCTGGAATACTCGCGGTCGCGCAAGATCTGCATCAGGATATCCGCATTGCGCAAAATCGTCCGCGTTCCGCCGTAGATCCGGTGACCCTGGACTTTTTGAATCGCCTGGCCTTCTTTAGTCGACCACAAACCGCGGTCACCGCGGCGCTTTACAGCAAAGGGAGAATCAACCGGAGCCGCCGTGCGGTGCTTTAACGGATACGCTTCATTGATCACACTGTAGGAAGCTGGCGCACCCTCATCGGGCTCTTTCCGGGCCGGTGCCGATGCCTTGGGCGGCACGGGCGACGGCTCAACCTTCGGCTCAGGAACCGGCGGCGTCTTTTTTGTATTGCTCGGGCGCAGCCCGGGCATCAAGGCGACTGCGGCGCGTCCACGATGCGCTTTGGTTTCAGGCTTTCTGGAATTGGATGCAACCCGGGTGGCTGTCCCGGATTCCCGCACAACCATCGGATGCAGCGCCACATGCTTGGTATGTTTGCGCTGCCAGGCCTGGCGCCCCATGATAAAACCCACCCCGGCAACACCAATGACCCCGACAATAATTGCGATTCGAACCACCGGGATCTCGACCATCGGGGATTCCAGGGGGGTTGCCGGCGCCGGAGTTGCGGTTTCTGCGACCGGCGACAGGGTATCGGCCAGAGCGCTGAGCGAAATCGGCGGTTTGCTCGCCACCACGGCCGCCGCTGCCTTGAGCTGCGACCCGCATTTCATACAGGCCGCAACATCGCGCGGATTCTTGTATCCGCAGGCGGCACATCCCAGCCGCAGCCCGCCTGCGGCCGCCGGCCCGGCGGCCGGGACCGGCTCCTCGATCGTTTCCACAACGGCGTTTTCCGCCAGGGCAGCGCCGCCGGCGACCCCGACCGGCGGAAGCGCGCGACTGGCCGATGGAACCGGTGTGGTAACAATCGGCATCTCGATTTGGGTTTTCTCGACAGGATTCAGATCTGGCTGGTTTTCAAGCGTGAGTGAGCTGACGCGTGGTGGTGCGGCAAAATAGGCTTTGATCTCGATCACTTCATCGGCCATGCGCCAGCTTTCCTGCCCTTCAGCGCAGACCTGCGTCAGCAGGTTAAAACCGGTCATTTTGCGCAACGCCGGGATTTCAACCGGCCCCTGGACTTTATTATCGAGATAGACCCAGAAACGTTCCATTGGAGGATGGAACTAGTTTAGGGTCAGATTTTTTGATTTTAAAGGCTTATTTTCGAGGTGTTTTCGGATGTTAAGCGGCCGTTTTGAGCTCGCGGACCCGTCGATCGGCAGGCGTCACGGACAAGGGCCGGGACGACTTGAACAGGTAATGCCAGGCAAGCGTGAGGCCGCCTGCCAGAAAAGCGGACCAACCCCAGCCAACGGACTGCTGGATCCAGGGAGAGGCATGGGTCCCGGGCTGGAAGCTGTGGTAAATCTGCCAGCCGAGCCATAGGGGGCCAACAAGTGGCGCCAGCATCCGGGTCACCGACCGCTCCGGCCCGGATTGCCGTTCCGTGTGCTGGATCCAATTTACATACAGATCCTCACCGGCCCGATTGATGAACTCGAAAGCGTACGCACCACTGGAACCCGCTATGCGTTTTACCTTGAGCTGAAATTGAATTGGGGCCAGATCCCAATCCGCATCGCCATAGTTGCATCCGTTCCGACCGACGAGGTACGGGACATTCATCGGAATCGGATCCGCGTCAATCAGGTCCGATGGGTCGTCTCCGGGAAGCCCGATCTTGACGTCACGGAGGGATGGCTTTATGACAAATACCATGTTTCGCACCTGAATCGTAAATGGCTGGGCTGTCTCGACGGGGCGACTTGCAAAGCCATTCGTCAATTCCGGAAAAGGCTCAGCAGGGGAAATGTTCAAGCGGCGTGCCTGGTTGTACCACATCAAGATCTGATCTTTTCCATACGGCACGGCCACAGCCAATCCGCCCGTCACAAGTTTTCGGGCAAATAACAGGCTGAGTTGATACACCCGATTGTCAGCCTGATCCAGCGACCGAATTGGAACGGACGGGCCACGGAAGTCGTTCAGCCATTTATGAGTTTTTGCCTTATCTTCCGCGGAGGCGCCATTGGCAGTTTGCACCTTGGGGTTTGACGATTCGGAAACGGGATCCTGCAGGCGCATACCCTCCATCAAGTGGTGCATCGCATAGGTGAATTTGGCGTTCAATTCGGACAGCATATCTTGACCCTGGTCCTTCTTTCCGTAGCGCTGTGGATAACGGTCGGGGATTTCCTCCGCGACGACTTCAACAGTCCGTCGTAAAAATTCCTCAGGATCCGGATGGGCCATAATGTCTCGGTAGCTCTTGTCCGGAACCGGAACTCGCCAGCCGGAGGGCAGAGATTCAACATTCCCCCCTACGACTAATTCCGAAAGCGTCGCCAGGAATTGGTGCTGGCCAGGATCAACGTCCGGTTCTTCCGGCAAAACCGCATATTCGAAAACGTCATGGATTAAGGCGGCCATATCGACACCGGCCATAGGGCCCTGGCTATCGTTAGTGGAATGCACAAACAACGTCATCAGCGGCCCTCTGGCATCCTGATGGACCCATGGAAATGCATCCACTGAAATCCCATCGCGCTCGAATGGTAGTTCAGGGGGCACAAGCATTATTTCCACCCGGTGGGGAACGTCGTCAATGTGGACCGTTAATTTCGGGTTGAGAAGCGCCTTGGGTATTCGATACAGTAAACTTTCAAACCAGGCCGGCGTCTCATCCAGCAACACCTGCAGCGGCCCCCCCTGCTCTCTTTCCCTCATCCAGTAGCGAAACAAATCGGCGACTTTTTCACGTAAATCCCATGTCATTCGCACCGACTTCTGGTAAAGCTCCGGCCCGAGCGCATCCGCCTGTAACTTACTGAACCCCAGCTGGCCGATGCGGTGGCGTCCGGTATTTTGAAATTGGCGCGAGGCGAGATGGGCTATGCCCCTTCCCAGAGCGCCGTCGATGAGTCGCCGGCTTCGTGCATCGCCGTTCTGCAACAGATCATTTCGGTTCAGGTAGTTAATAAAGTCAATCGGCGTCTCAGGAATCCGGGCGGATCGCAACACGAAGACATTTTGACGAAGATACTGTTGCAGGAGGGCGGGGTCAAAGACAAAGACCCGCCCGCCGCCTGTTTCAGTGGGCAACCAGCGTACTTCCAGACCGCGAGCGGGCAACTGGCGAAGTTGATCAAATGCAAACCCGCGTTGACCCCGGAGCGTATCGATAACCTGCAAATCCACGGTCGACATATAGGCCAGCGGCCTCCTGCGACCAACGTCCAGTATTTCATTAAGCCGTTCCTGCACAAACAAATCCCGGTTGGACACCGTATTCTGTGGAGCCGGAGTGCGGCTTGAGGGAGAGCCCGGTGAAACGCCCATTGAAATTTCACTGTACAACGCAGCCGCCACCGCCTTAACCGATTCGAATTGCTCAAGCGCTTCCTTCTTCCCGCCGCTGATCTCCTGAGGCCTGGCGAATCTCAAGCGGAAACGAGGCGAGCGCCTTCCGTTTGGCGGCAGCTGAAGAACGCTAACCGGGATAACTGGGCGACCCGTCTCCGCCGCAATGACCCCGATTGTCGGGTTCCATTTCTCAATATCCGGCTGTTCGGCCTGCACCATGCCGGCCGGGAAGATCAGCAAGCTGCCTTCCGCGGTTCTCAGGTAATCCTTGATCCGAGAAGCCGTCTTCCCCGGCTCAACATTGATCACATGGATATCATTCAAAAATCGCTCGATGGTCGGATCGACGCGGTAAGCCTGGGGGTTCGCAACCACCGCCGGTAATTTGCCGGTTTTCGCTTTGATCGCAAACATCACCACCAGGGCATCAAACCCGATCCGAATTTTGCCGGTGCGAGGATCGACCGTCGGGATATGGTTGCCAACAAAAATGACGGGTCGATCGGGAATATTATCGAGCCCGCGAGCATCCACGAACAGCCGAAAAGCCACCTTCAGAACGGCCAACTCGACAGATTGACGAATCCTTGTCGAAAAACCGGGCGGGACGGGCAAGCCGTTTTCAGCCACGGCAGGGAGGGGACGGTGGTGCCGGAATTGAAGCTTTTCCGCGCCGGTGAAAGGGGCACCTGCCTGGAGGACTTTGATCAAAGCCTGTGCCTCACTTCGATCGAGCAGCATCCTGTACACGATCGGCCTGTTGAGAATCCGGGCCAATAAAGCGGCGGTATGTGGCCGAAGGATATTCAGGCGAACCGATGTCGCACCCGTTCGCTTGAGATCGTTTTCCAGATTGGCCGCCAGTCGCATCAACCTCGCAACCTCGCCGCCGGTTAATGCCCGCCGTGCCTCAAACGTATCCCGGCGGAACCGGGATGACCGCCAGCGGGAGAAACCGCGCAGAACCGCGTTGAGCGCGATGGTGATGGCCTGGGTGCGGAATTCGGATACGGCAGTTGTTCTGACGGGGGTCGCAGAAAAGGACATCGCAGAGGCCGCAGCAAGGACCGGGTCTCCGATGAGACTGGGTATTAAGAGGAAAATGATCAGGTGTTTCGGCTTACAGGACATAAGAAAACGGGCCTCAATAAGAAACCCCCTCCCCCGAGGGACCTTCCTCATTGCTGCCCGTTGGGTCTGGCATCTCAATATTAACCGAAATAGTCTTGGGTTGCCATGAAGCCAAGGGCTAAAAAAGCCGGACCTGTTGGGCCCAGGATTAAACTGGGTCCGCTAAGCGAGCGAGACGGTGATATCGACGGTATCTTTGGAAACGGCGGTAATGGCCGCGCGGGAGATCAGCGTTTCAGCCGAAGGCGGGTTCGGCGCGGAAACGGATTTCCCGTGCACCAGGACCGACTCCACACGGTATTTCCCGAACGGCATCTTTCCCCGATTGAAATAGGTGACGTTGAGTCTTTTGCCGGCGAAATGAACCTGGCACACCACCTGGCCGGATTTCCCGAATTGATCCGGCATCAATTTTGGCGCCAGGCGCAGATCGCCCCACTCGCCCCGCACGCCGAGAACCTGGGTGATCAGCGTCAACATGTACCAGCTCGCCGACCCGGTCAAATAGTGGTAAAGCCCCCGCCCTTCCCCGTTAAAGTATTCCGGCAGGCCGGGATAGATCCGTGAAACCTCGGTTCGTGATGCCATCCGATAAAGGCTGCTCAAAACCTCATGGCCCTCCGCAACAAACCCGCGTGCGTAAAGCCCATAAGCAAACATCACCACCATATGGCTGAAGAAGGCGCCGTTTTCCTTTTCCCCGTACGCAAAGGCGAATGCCCGGCCCAGCGGCGGTGGATTCGGTCCGAAATCCGTGTTCAGTCGAAACCCGCCCAACCCTTTGTCCTGTAAGAATCGTCGCGCCGCTGCGAACGCCTGTTGAACCTGCTCCGCTGTGGCAACACCGGACAGAATGGGAAAGACCTGGCCGGTGAGGGTCATCCGGACGCCGGATTCAAAATCGCCTTCGACCCGGTTGCCGTTGTTGTCGTAATAGCCATTAAACCAGGAATGTCCTGCCGCCTGAATCCACTCCTTCTCCCGAACCTGTCTCGCCAGTTTTTCGCCGAGCGATTGGAGTCTGTCGGCGATCTCCCCGACCGCCGAGGTCTGGCCGTTTACGGTCAGCTGTCGGACCGCTTTCTTTTGTGCCAGTACTCGCAGCGTCTCGGCGATCCGAATCAAGTTTCCGGCATAGACGGCAGTGAAAGCAACGCTTTCCCCCCGGTCATGCGCCATGTCCAGCCCATCATTCCAATCGGCATCAAGCAGCCGGCAGTTGCCGTGCTCACCGAGTTTCTCTGCGGCGGCGACATGCTGGATAATGAGGTGTTCGATCACCGAGCCGCGGCCACCGGCGTCGCGGTCGCCGAAATACGGCGCCTCTTCCAGCAGAAATTCAAAGTCCCCGGTCTGGTGCAGATAGAACTCTGTCGTAATCCACGGCCAGACCCCGTGGTCCATCCAGACCCGTGAAATATTATTGCGGTCGGCGATGAATTCACCCGGCTTTTTCCCGATGATCGTCGCGTTGGTCCCGTCCCGGCGCACACCGCCAAAGTTATTCAGCAACGAGTCCCGGACCGATCCGGTGTCGAGCAATAACAGCGCCAGGCAGTCTTGCCAGAGATCGCGCCAGCCTCGTCCGCCCCGTCCATAATCAAAATCCGGAAGAAAAGAATTCCCGAAAATCTTCCGCAGGATCGGTTGCAGGCTGACCCACCGTACCCAGCGGTTATAACTCGTATCGTCGGTCGTAATTTGAACGCGATCCAGCCGCGCCTTCCATTCCGCACGCGTTGCTTCGAGCGCCTGGGCTGCCTTCTCGCCTGAGCCATAAGCCCGGAGCCACTGATCAACCGCCTTACGATCAGCCGCCACGCCCATCAGGATTACGTACGACGCCGATTTGCCGGGCGCGACTTTCCGCGGTTTGAATCGCAACGCGCCCATCGCTTCACGGCCCTGCAGTTCCACTTCCGGCAGGTCCGGCACGTCCAGATCTTCGAAGACCGCGCGGGGTGCATCGAACTGACCGCCTTCCCCGATGAAGCTGGCGACGGTCGGGTAAGAGCCCGCAGGAGCCTCGCCGGATTCGTCCGCACCGACCACGGCATAAATCAGGGAGTTCGGCCGGTGACCGCGTTCATCGAACGACATCGTGGGCTGGACCAGCACGCCGTGCCGATGCAACGTGATCCGCTGCAGAAGCGAGGTCACGTGCCTGTGGTCGCGGAGATTGTCAGCGGACCGGCCAAAAATTGGAATCGCTGCGACCGGTGAAATAGTCACAGGTTTGCGGCCGGTGTTGGTGAGCTCCACCTGCATGATCTCAACGGTGTGTTCACCAGCAGGCACAAAATTGGTGATTCCCGCGCGAAGACCGAGCGGCTTATTTTCGCGAACAACGCGATGCCAGAGCACGCCGGCCTCAACCCGGCAACTTTCCTTCTTCTGCGCGCGCAGGCCGGACGACGCGACGGATTCGCCGGCCGCCGACCAGGGATCCCTGCCATCGATGAGCACCCAGAAATTACGATTCACCCGCGCCGCATGCAGGTCTTCGGTTGAAACCGGCAACGTCAGGAAGGTGTTCAGCCCGGTTTTGATATCGCCCGCCAGGCGTGGCGTGATAGCGGACAACAGCCCGGCGTCATTGCAGAGCGGGAAATAGAGGCGGCTGATTTGATCGGGCGAATCCATCTGGAAGTTTTCGGCTTCTCCGGTAAATTCCCAGCCGGTTTTCTCCCGAGAAACAGCTTCTTTTTTCATGGGTTCGTAAGTGTATCAATTTGAGCGTGGCGAATTAATTCGCTACGGCCCATCCCCCGGGCTTGCAGGAAGGAGCGAAAATCGTCGGGGAGTGGCGCACTGACAACGGTTTCGCGGCCGCTCGACGGATGCGGAAAACGCAGGCGCGCCGCATGCAAAGCTACGCGGTCAAAGCCCAACCGAACCCGGTCATCCCGCACGCTTTCGCCGCGGGTCATCTTCAGATAGGCGGCGCCGCTTCCCTGGTACAGAACATCGCCCAACAAAGGATGCCCGATCGAAGCGAGATGGACACGGATCTGATGCAGCCGGCCGGTCTCCGGCATCGCCAGGACGAGCGAAAAATCGGCGCCGCGAGCGAGCACCTGGAATCGGGTAACTGAATCCGCCGCTCCCGGAACATCAACCGCCTGCCGCACTTTAATTTCTCCGTTCTCGCGCCCGATCGGGCGGTCGATCGTACCCTGTGCCGGCGCGATTTTACCGACCACCAGGGCCATGTATTCCTTCCGAATCTGGTGATCTTCCATCGCCTCGGTCCAGGCTCGCGCGCTCCCGGGCGATTTCGCCAGCGCGAGGACGCCGGACGTTTCGCGGTCGAGGCGATGCAACAGGTGAAGCCGCCCGAGATCGGGACGGCAGTGCCGCAGCACACCGAGGACCGTATGCTGATGAATCTTATCGGTGGGGTGCGATAGTAGATCGGCGGGTTTGTTAACGACGACGAGGGCGTCGTCCTCGAACAGCACCGGGATCCGCGCGTCGGGCGCCAGGGGCGCTTCCGGACGGCGTGGGTAGGCGATCAATAACCGGTCGCCGCCATGGACCCGCGCACTCGGTTTGAGCACCTGCGGACCGCGCAGGACGCGCGCTTCCTTCAGGATTTTCTGGACGCGGCCGCGGCTGTAGCCAACGAGCCGTTTCGCGAGGTAGCCATCGACACGCAGGCCGTCGTAACGCCTGTCGACTTCAAAAGGGACCCAGACCCAGTCGCTTTCAGAGACCACGGTTTATCGGCGGAAGAGATGGCGAAGCTTTTCCATCACGCCGGGAAAGAAATGGTGCAGGTGGAGAACCCAGGCGACGTATCGGGGAAACAGGACGTCCCGGCGTCCCCGTTCAATCCCGCGCAAGATCGCGGCGGCCATGGCCTCTGGCGTAGCCCCGTATCGCCAGCGCCGGGAACCCGGGGAGACAAATGGCGTCGTCATCGGTGTAAGAATAAATCCGGGATACACACCGATGACCCGGATCCCGGTTTCGGCCAGCTCCTGTCGCAGCGAGTCGGTAAAACCGGCGAGCGCATATTTGCTCACGGAATAAGACGGGGAATCGGGCGAGGCCCACCGGCCGAGGATTGACGAAACGTTAACGATCGTTCCCGACCGCTTTTGCCGCATCGCCGGTAAAACGGCTCGGGCGCAGCGGATCGCGGAAACGCAGTTTCCATCAAAAACCTGCAAAAATTCTTCGGGCGGAGTGTGTTCAAAATCGTGATAGCTGTTCGCGCCGGCGTTATTGATCAGGACATCCACCTCGCCCCATCGCGAGCGCGCGGTCTGCAATGCCGCTTCGATATCCGCGGCGCGCGCGGCGTCGCCGGCAACGGCCACGACCTCGCCACCGGCCCCATCCCGAATTTCTTTGGCGGCCGATTCCAGCACATCAGCCCGCCGGCCGGTGATCAGGATCCGCGCCCCTTGACGATAGAGCGCGGCACCAAGCGCCTTGCCAATCCCGGTACCGCCACCGGTGACCCAGACCACCCGGTCCTTCCAGAAATTCATCGCGTCACCGCCGAATTCTGTCGCAAGGCTTCATAGAGAACCACACTGGCCGCGCTGGAAAGATTTAACGAACGCACAGGACCTTCTTCCATAGGAATCCGGTAAAGCCGGTCAGCATAGCGGTTTCTCATGTCGGCGGGCAGCCCCTTTGTCTCGCAGCCGAAAACCAGGTAACTCCCGTCCGGATAAACCGCCTCCCAGTAGAGCTTTTTCCCAAACTTCGAAAACAGGAACAGGGGTGCGTCAGCCGCGAGGGTCGCCAGAAAAGCCTCCCAATCGGCGTGCCGAACAACCCGCACCTTTTCCCAGTAGTCCAGCCCCGATCGCCGGACCTCCTTCGCATCCAACGAAAAACCCAATCGGCCAACCAGGTGCAGGGTGCTGCCGGTGGCGAGACAGGTCCGGCCCACGTTACCGGTATTCCAGGGGATATCCGGCTGGAAGAGGACGACATGCATCATGACGACATTATAGGGAATTTGCGCTTCGAATCCGGTCGAGAAATCGACACAAAATGGCTGGTCCTATTGGCTTATTGAAGCCCTGGGATACCAGGGTTAAACTTGTCATGGCTGTAAGGAAATGATCCTCCATAAAACGACGTCATGGACACTGATCGTCAGTCTTAGCTTACTCCCATCCGCGCCGGCGCTGGCCGCCGAAGCGTCCGAAACGGAATCCCCGCTTTTTGTCTATCCCAGCAACCACGGCTTCCTCCACCAGACCGGCCACCATGTGCCCTACGGCTGGGCGGCGATGTACCGAATTCACGCCCCGGGCTATTTTATCGAAGCGCAGAGTAACGGCGGCGAGTTCCTGGAACCGGGAATCTACCGTTACGTTTTTCCTTTCTCAATCCTGCCAGGGCAACTCGGCGGCCTGTTGAAAAACGCGGACGACGTCGTTCGGATCGAAGCATGGGATGCGACGACTCACGAATGTCTGGTGAGCCGGACGCTCCAGGTCGCCGATTTCCTGCCGGTGGGTCGCAAGGCGACAATTAAATCGGTGACATTTTCGACGCTCAATCGGAAAGGTCACCGGTTTGAACCGCGGGTGTACTGGCAGGGTCTTTCGGGAGTTTTTCTTGGTCGGATGGAGCTGCATCGGCTCGGTGACATCAGCCTGCCCGACCTCAATCAAAAGGCGCTGCGTCTGGAGAAGGCCATGGTCGAACGCTATAACGACCGCGGTTATGTCGTCAGCCGCAATCTGCATGGCGAAGTAGAGGACATCGGTGACGCGGCGATCTGGACGGGTCTTTATGCCGCCAGCCAAGCCTGGCGGTACAGGGCGACGCGTGACCCGGAGGCGTTGGCGCGGATGGAGGATTCGCTTCGCGCGCTGCATCGGCTTGCTGATTTGTCCCCCACTCCAGGTACCCTGGTGCGTTATCTGGACTCCAGTTTCCAGCCACTCCTGGACCCGCCGGCCAGTAAGGACACCTACACCGGGTACTTTTTCGCGGCCGCCCAATGCCTTCCCGTTGTTAAAGACCGTGGCCTGCGGCGCGATATCCTGAGTGACATTGACCGAATCGCCGGCCATTTTCTCGATCACGATCTGGCCTTTGTTCCCAACGGAGGGCAGCGGCTCGAATTTAATCCGTCGCTTTCGAACGACCAGATGGCCGAAATCATTCAGGCCCTCGAACGCGATGCAGGCGATCGGCAGCATCTAATCCGAATGCTGGAAGCGGTCAACCTCTACTTCCTTATCCATGGCCAGCGGCCCTGGCCGGAATTGCCGAAGATGATCCGTGATCTGAAAGCGCGTGATTTTGCCTCTGTTCGACGCAACCTCGTCGCCTTTTTGAACGGCGCGCTGGAGGCGCTCCGTCAGCTGCAGCGGAATGTGCATCGATCAGCCGTGCTCTGGTCATGGCGCGACGCGCCGTATCAGAAACTGGATCATCTGCTGCTTCGGATACTGGAACAGCTGGCGGTCCCGCCGGGGGGTTCCTTTCAGGGAATCCAGGATCTGAAGATTCTGTCCTCCCAATCAATGCATGCGCTGCATTTCGTTAAAGTGGCGGCGTCGGTCCTGCCCCGGCCGAACCGCTACGAGCGTTTCTATCGCGAGAACCTCTGGGAGAATAAGGCGCTGCTGAAAACAGTGCAACAGTGGGACAACGTCGATGAGGAATTGATCGCCGCGGTGGCCGGTGATGCCCAGGCGGCCGCGTTGCGCACCAGCAGCGCGCATTTGAGTTTCCTGGCCCTGTTTGATCTCGCTCACCTGGAGAAAAACCGCGACTTGCGAACGGCTTACCTGTCGCTCTATGATCGCGAATTCCGCCCTCACCAGGCCGACTACAACGCGATGTTGCATGTGATGCAGGGGGTTCTGGGTCTTGGCCCGGATCAGACTGGAATGGCGGCATGGTCCCTGGCGCTTTATCCGGAAGACCGGCGAGGGAAGGGTGAGGCGTACTGGCAGGCCAGGCGCAAACAACTGGCGGCGCGCTACGGGGGTGTTGCCTCCGGCAAGGCACGCGACCCGCTGCCGTTGAACGAACGCCAGCGTGACAGCTTTATCTGGCAGCGCAGCGCCCGCTCGCTTCGCGGCGATCATCGCGATCAATTTTACCCGCCGCTTGATTTCCTCTTCGTCTACTGGCTGGCTCGCGCCAACGGGCAGCTTACTCCTGAATAACGGCAGCCAGGGCGGCTGCTGACCTTTCAAAGGAATGGGCTGCCGCATACACCTGCGCCTGCCGGCCTTTTTCTTTTAATACCGCGGGATTCGCGAGTTCGCACGCCAGCGACCGGGCGAGCTGCCGAATCAATTCGGCTTCAGGTGCCGACCCTAAAAGTGTGCCAAATTCCGGCTTTACCGCCTCCTCGCCGCCGTAATGCGCACAGGCAATCGCCGGAAGACCGGCCTGAAACGCTTCCAACAAGGTCAGGCCGTAACTCTCGTGGCGTGACGGGAAAATATAAAGATCGGCGAGCTCGAAATACGCCGCCTTGTCCAGCCCGGAGACATGCCCCGGAAAATAAACTTGGATCTTCCGGAGTCGTCCAGCGAGCCGACGCAATCGTCGTTCAAACCGCAGGCCCTGCATGTAGGCCGCTTCGCCGCAGATGAAAACCACCACCGGGAATTGCGGAGAATTCGACGCGGTCTCCCATTCCCGCAGCGCCTCGAGAAGCCGATCCTGCCCTTTTTCCGGAGAGATGCGACTCAGCGTTAACACCACGCGCGCATTCGGACCGACCTTGTATTCTTGTCGCAAGCGAGCAATTCGTTGATCGAGCTCATCTCGATTGAACGCCGTCCGAGCAGGGACGCCCCAGGGCAGAACGTGGATTTTCGCGGGATCGACTTCGGGATAGGAACGGACCAGGACGTCCTTCATGCCGTGCGAGGGAACGATGACGGCGCGGGAATACAGCAGGCTGTCGCGTTGCTTGGTGAAAACCAGGTCGAGCAGCCGCGGAATCAGGCCCCGCAGCGGTGTCCGATCAATCCGACGATGCCAGGCCGTCAGCGTTTCGGTGCGGGCGATCCCGCGAAGGTACATCTGCGCAAAGTAGTCGGCCACATTCACATGGTAAATCGTGCAGAGGTTATAGCCGCGTTCGCCCAACCGGCGGAAATCCGGGCCCTCTGAAACATCGTTGCAGAGTACCCGGATCCGGTCCGGGTTATGACGTAAAATCGCAGTCGTCGCCGCGGATTCAAATTCAAAACAGAACCGGGCGTACTGCAGTTCAGAAAAGCGGACAAGGTCCTTTTCGCGGGGAGCCCGGTCCTGCAGGATCGCAGGTGAAAGCACTTCAAAGGGGAACGGCGCCGAGTGTTTCCATTCACTGCTCAGCAGCGTTGCGATCGTCGCCGCTCCACCCAGCGGCACCCGGGTCAGATCAAAACCCGCATGAGCTGCGGTATAGAGGACCGGAAGGGGCATCTCAATGGCCCGAGATCAGCTGTTCAGCGGTTTGAAACCAAAGGAAGCGGGCGGAAGAGCCGTCGGCACTGCAGCGCAGGGCCGCCATCGACGCCGGGGCGAAGGCCGGTGCGGCAGCAGGATCGATCGCGCACAGAAAGGCGATCCACAGACTGACGTCCGGATGGTGACCCACCCACAGCATCGCCTTGCTCTGTGAAGGGCGCAACAGCGATCGAGCGGCGGCCGGCGAGGCATTGGGAGCCAGCAGCGGCGTCTGCTCCGGCGGCGGAAGGCCCAGACCGTTGGCCATCGCTGCCGCCGTCTCGCGTGCCCGAACCAGCGGGCTGCAGTAAATCCGATCGATCGCGATGTTCTGCACCCGCAGCTGTTTCGCTACGGCCGCCACCTGGCGCAGGCCGGCGGGCATGAGCGGCCGCTGCGCATCCTCGGTAATCGGCCCGCCGACCGAACGGGCTTGGCCATGGCGCATGATGAACAGGTCCATTGAAGCCCTCATTATTCTAATTTGACAGTCGGGAAGCGAGAAGCTAAACTCCGAACCATGTCTTTTTTGGACAGGCTCGAGCGGCGTTTCGGCCAATGGGCGATCCCGCAGTTTGCTCTTTTCATTGTGATGGCCAACGGCCTGATTTATCTGCTCGCGCTCAGCCGGCCTGCCTTTATTGGTGAATTGCTGCTGGATCCCGCGAAGGTCCATCAGGGTCAGTACTGGCGCCTGATTACTTTCCTGTTTGTCCCCCCGATGCTTTCGCCACTCTGGATGGTGTTCTGGCTGCTGCTGATGTATCAGTTCGCGCTGGCGCTGGAACAGGAATGGGGCGAATTTAAATTTAATCTGTTTTACGCCATTGGCTGGGTGGCAACGGCAGGTTCGGCGATGGCGATGCAGGCGCCTGTTCTCAACGTTTCGTTAAACGTTTCCCTGTTCCTGGCATTTGCCACGCTCTTCCCGGATTACCAGATGCTGCTGTTCTTCGTTCTCCCGGTCCGGGTCAAATACCTCGCCTGGCTGGCGTGGGTGTGGGTGGCCTGGGCGCTGATTGTCGGGTCGATGATTACGCGCGTGGCGCTGGCTGCGAGCCTGTTCAATTACGCGGTGTTTTTTGGAGGCGACATCGTGAATAAGGTGCGCCTGCGGATCGAGGTGATGAGAAACCGCAGGCGATTTAAAGGCTAGGATTTACTGGTTGTACTGCACGAAGAGAAAGCTGAGGATGACGACACCAACGACGATTGCCAAAATGGTCCAGTTGAATTCCGAGCTGGTGGCGTTGGCGATCGAGTAGCGAGCCAGATTTCCGCTCGTTACATTGTTTTCACGTTCCTGCCACTTGCTGAACAGGATCCCGCAGGCAGGACACTCCAGCGCCTCGGATCCAGCCGGGGAATTGCACTTGGGGCAGTGGGTCATCGATCCGGAAACCATTTATTTTGCCTGCCGAAACAAACCTACCATATAAACTTTCTGTTTTCAACGGACGTTTAAACGCGGTTTTTGGCTTCCCGGAGGTCGTCCAGGACTCCTTCCGGGACCTCAACACAGGCCAGGACGGTCCGCCCCGTACGGGGTCCGTGAAAATCCGATCCCCCGGTTGCCACCAGATTCAGTCTCCGGGCCACTTCCAGATAGCGCTGGGTGAGCGGGCGGCTATGCTCAGGATAATAGACCTCCAGGCCCATCAACCCCCGCTCCGCCAGACGTTCAATCAGGTTGTCAGTCGTGTAATAGCAGGGATGCGCCAGGACCGGGATGCCGCCGGCCGCCCGGATCAGTGCGATCGCTTCCGAACCGGACGGGCTTTCACCGGGTATATAGGCCGGTCCATCCTTCTTTAGAAACCGGTTGAATGCCTGCTTTCGGCTCCGGACGACCCCCTTTTCAATGAGCGCATCAGCGATATGCGGCCGGCCCACCGACCCGCCATGCGCGAGCGCCACGACCCGCTCAAAATCCAGCACGATCCCCAGCCCGGCGAGCTTTTCCACCATCGCGCGGGCGCGGTCCAGGCGCATCGCCCTGTAATGGGAGAGCTGCTGCTGCAATCCAGCATGACCGGCATCCAAAAAATAACCCAGCAGGTGGCCGCCCAGGTCGCCTTCGGCATTGATCTCAATAGCCGGAATGAGTTCCAGGGACTTGGGGACTATTTTCAAATCGAGCAGGCTTTGAAAACCGGCGGTGGAATCGTGGTCGGCGATGGCGAGGGCACGCAAGCCGATCGCCTCCGCCTGAACCAGTAATTCGGGCGGGGTCAGCGTGCCGTCGGACGCGGTGGTATGGGTGTGCAGATCAATGCGGCTGGCCATGGTTCGACTCGCAGCGGAGTCGACGGAATTTATTCGCTGACGGGGGTTTCTTGTTCGGACTGGCAGCTGACGCAGTAGCGCGCCCAGGGCATGAGCTGCAGGCGCATGCGCAGGATCGGTTTGCGGCAGGATTCACAGGTGCCATAGACGCCGCGCTCCAGCTTCAGCAAGGCCGCCTCGACCATGTCGAGCGTCTGCTTTTCGGAGTCGGTGAGTTCAAACAGCATCTCTTTTTCAACGGAATGCGTGGCGACATCGGCTTCGTCACCCACGCCCACATCCTGAATTTCTTCTTCCTTTTTTCGCTGCACAATGGCCAGAAGGTCATCGCGTTTCTGACTCAGAACATCTCGAAATTTATCGATCTGCTCCGCGGTCAGCGGAACGGCGGGCGCGGAACGGACTTTCTTGGCGTCGGCCGGGATATGACCGCGGACGACTTCGCGGATCGGTGCCGCTTTGATCGGCGAACGGCGCAGTTTTACATGGCTGGACGCCGCAACAATCGGTTTTTTCTTAATTTTCTTTTTCGCCATGGGAGTTTCCTTTCAAATCGAAGCAATACCCTACACGATTGGGATTTCGCCTGTCAAGCTGCGGTGTTTTAGCGGGTGGCGACGACTTTGACGGTGCGCAGGGTGTCCGATTCCTGGCCACTGACGCGGATATCTTTGTCGGCTAAATCCAGCAGGAAGTCCTGAATTTCCTTCGTGATGCGCTCACCGGGGATGAGCACGGGGATGCCCGGGGGATAGGGCGTCAACGTCTGCGCGCTGATATGACCGGCCGCCTTGGAAAGCGGCACGCGTTTGGCCTGGTGGGTGAGAAAGACGTCACGCGGGGTCATCACCATTTCAGTCGACAACGACGGGAGCTGCAGCACCCAGTTGCGTTCGTGTCCGGGGTCCTTCCGGTCAATGTCTTCGAGCGCAGTCAGCAGGCGTTCTACGTCCTGCCGGGTTGTGCCCGTTCCCATGATCGCGATCAAGTTAAACAAGTCGGCGCAATCGACCTGCACCCCGTAATCAAAGGCCAGCTTATGTTCGAGATCATGACCGGAAAGGCCGGTCCGCGTCACGTTCAACGTCAGTTTCGTCGTGTCGAGGTCATACCCCTTCGCGCGGATTTCCCCCTGCGTAAAACAATAAATGTGGCGCAGCCGGTTGATCCGCTCACGTGCCTCCTCCGCCAGACGAATCAGCCGTCCGAAAATTTTCTCGCCGTGAAAGAAGACCTGCCGTCGCGCCGAATCGATCGAGGCCATAATGGCGTAATTGGGGCTGGTTGTTTGAAGGATTGAGAGAATTTTCCGCACCCGGCTGAGGTCGACCAGGTCCGAATTCACATGCAGGACCGATCCCTGGGACAGAGCGGAGAGGATCTTGTGCGTCGACTGCACGCACATATCGGCGCCGGCTTCGACCGCGGAAACCGGCAGTTCCTTGTGGAACTTGAGGTGCGGTCCGTGTGCTTCGTCCACCAGCAGCAATTTTCCCCGCTCGTGGCAAAGCTCGGCGATCTTTTTGAGGTCCGTCGCGACGCCATGATACGTCGGACTGGTGACAAAAACCGCCTTCGCTTCCGGGAACTGTCGCAGCGCCGCTTCCACCTGGGCCGCATCGGAGTCAAAGATGATGTCGAGATGCTGATCCACCTTCGGCTGGATCCAGATCGGCCAGACGCCGGAAAGAATCACGCCGGACAGCGTCGACTTGTGGGCATTGCGCGACAGAATGACCGAATCACCGGGGTGGCAGGCCGCCATCAGCATCGCCATGTTCCCGACGGACGAGCCGTTGACGAGGAAAAACGAATTCTTAACGCCATAGGCTTCCGCCATCAGCTGCTGGGCTTTTTTAATTGGCCCCACCGGATCATGAAGCGAATCCACCTCCGGAAACACCGTCACGTCCAGTTTGTAAATATTTTTTCCGGTGAAGGCGCGCAGTTTGGGATCCATGCCCTGACCATTTTTGTGACCGGGCGTGTGAAAACTGGTCACGTTGCGTTTCGCCCGGGATAAAAGCACGTCCATTAATGGAGTACGGTTCTGATTCGACATGGTTTCGAGAAAGGTTGGGATTATTTAAAGAAGAAAACCGGCTTGGTCTCGCTGATGATCTGGGTTTCGCGCTCCAGATGAGACCGCAGGTACTTCGGGATGCGGAACAAGCCCTCGTGCGCTTCACCATCATAGAAACGCAGGTGGCTCCGCATTTTGCCGAGACGTTTATCGACAGCCGCGGCCGTCAATTTCCGCGGGTCACTCTTGTTCGAGGCGAGCAGGAAGGCCCACGGCACGTCAAAGGAAGGAACAAACGCATAAAACGGCCGCACGACTTTAAAGAGCTGCCGCAACGTATTCGCCAGGACACTATGAAAATGGATTTGCACGAGGCTTCCAGAGCCGGCCTGGGCAATGAATATGCCGCCCGGTGTCAGGCGCTCAATCATTTTTTTATAAAACTCGAGCGTGTAAAGCTGATACGCCGGACCCCCTTCAATCGGCGTTGGCAGATCGGAGATGATGATGTCGAATTTTTCATCCGTATCCAGAACAAATTTGCGCGCATCATCAATGATCAGCCGGGTTTTCGGATGCGCCAGCGTCCCCTGGTGCCATTCGTCCAGATACTGCTTGCAGAAATCGACCACTTCCCCGTCAATATCCACCATCGTCACCTGCTGCATGCTGGAATGACGCAGGATCTCGCGCACCGTCGCACCTTCCCCGCCGCCGAGAATCAGGACTTTTTTAGGCTTCGGGTGCAACACCATCGCCGGTTGCACGAGACACTCGTGGTAAATGAATTCGTCCAGCTGAGCCGATTGCATTTCCCCATCGAGGATCAGACAGCGCCCGAAGGAAAACGAATCCGCGAGAATGGCTTTCTGAAATTTCGTCTGTTTTTTGACCAGCGTCTTTTTCAGGTGATGGCTGTGCGATTCATGTGGCGTGAACCGCTCCGTAAACCAGCCGTCGCTGAGTTCGGTTTCCGAGGGGGTCGGAGGCGCTTCCATGGAGGAAGTGTCCATTTATTGCGGTTTGTGTTTGAGTAACTTCGCGGGGATCGGCAAAACACCACGCTTCATTTCCAGCGCGGTCATATTTTTTGCCTTAAATTTTTTCACGAGGTAGTTATAAGCGATCCAGGGATTAACTTCCGTACCGCAGGTATAAATATCAATTGAGGCGAAACCAAACTCCGGCCAGGTATGGATTGCAAGATGGGATTCCGAAATTACGATTACGCCGGACACGCCGTGCGGGTTAAAGGTGTGGAAGACCACGTCGACCACGCGCGCATGCGCGCTTTTGGCGGCATCGACCATGATCGTTTCAACTCGGTGAACATCATTTAGGATTTTGGCGTCGCAATCGTACAACTCCACCATCAGGTGGCGGCCCAGTGATCTCAACGTTTTACCCTGCGCGGATCGAAAATGTTGGCGTTCATGAAAATGTAGGACAAATTATAGATTTTTTGATTTTACTGTCAAGAAAATTAACGTATTTGTTTGCTTTTTTCTCCGAATGTAAAAAGTTGTTTGGAAAATTTTTTACCCGGCATTCCCCGCGATGGATTCGTTCAAACGCCCGCTGCGAAAACCACGCTCCTCGATTTCAAGGGTCTGGAATCCGCAGCCTCGGAGAGCCCGCTCTATGCGCTCCCAACGCGCTACTTCCTTTAATCGCGGAAGCTCCTTACGGGGGACTTCAATCCTCGCCGTGGCGCCATAATGCCGCACCCGCACCACCGCAAACCCTTCGCGAATTAAAGCTTTTTCCGCTTCCTCAATCTGCCTCAATACCGACGGGCTTACCGGTGAGCCGTAGGGCACGCGCGATGAAAGGCACGGCGTCGCCGGCTTGTTCCAGGTTGGCAACCGCAGCCAGCGACTGAGAATCCGGATATCGGCTTTTTCGAGGCCGGCCTCATCCAGCGGATGCAGCACGCCATGATTGGCCGCCGCCACCAGGCCGGGGCGAAAATCGCCGCGGTCGGACCGATTGACACCATCGGCGAGCTTCCGGTTTTCGGAACGCGCAAGCGGAATCAGCTGAGAAAATAATTCGTCTTTGCAGAAGAAGCAGCGATTGGGAGGGTTCGCGAGATAATTGGAATTTTCAAATTCCCGGGTTTTCAAAAATTCATGCCGCACATCGATCGTTTGCGCAAACGCTTGCGCCGCTCGCCGTTCCGATTCGGCGAGCGAAGCGCTCACCGCGGTGACCGCCAACACGTTTTCTTTCCCCAGCACGCGACGCGCCGCGGCCACCAGAAAAGCGGAATCACAACCGCCGGAAAAGGCGATCAGCAGGCGTTCATGGCGCGCGATCTCCGCTTCGAGCCGGTTCCAGGCGGCATGGAGGCGACGGGACATAGAGTTATTTTATGAATTAATCCCAGAGGCGGAGAGAGAGCCCGCCATAAGCGGTGCGGCCCGGTAATGGATAACCCGGCACGGCTTCGTATCGCTTGTTGGTGACATCGTTGACGCCCGCATACAATTCCAGCTGGCGCAGTTTGAAGGCGAGCCGGAGATCCCAGAGCAACTGCGATCCGAGTTTGGTTCCGGTCATGCCGTTGCCAGCATAACGCGAATCCTCATAGCGCACGGTTGAATCGATTCGCCAGCGACGGCCGGACATCCAGGTTGCCAGATAATTCGCCGCATGCCGCGGGCTTAATGCCAACGGAGTCCAGTCGGTTACGCCCGCGGGTTTCCCCCGATTTTCCAGATAGGTGTAATTGACGCTGTGCTGAAAATGCGCGTTCCAGGCATGGCGGATTTCCAATTCGGCGCCCTGTCGCCGCGCTTCCGGTACATTGACCGCCGTATCCCGCGTAATCGGCGCGATCTGGATCAGATCTTTGACATTCGCACGGAAATACGTGGCGCGGAAACTGGCGCTCTCCTGGTGCAATTCAAATCCGGCATCATAGGTCCAGGCTTTTTCCGGCCGGAGTGCGGGGTTTCCCGTGAACGGCATGGCCCCCGAGCGCTGAATGAAAAGCTGATCCAGCGTGGGGGTCGCAAAGGAATGAGCCGCGGCGCCGGAAAGCCGCAGCCAGTCGGTTGCATCGGCGATTGCCTGGACCCGGGGACTGTTCGAGTCGCCTGCCTGGCTATTGTGGTCGTAGCGGCCGCTGGGGATCAAGGCCCACGCCCCGCGACGAAATTCTTCCTGCGCGTAGAGGCCGTAATTTTCGATCGCCTGCTGAAAATTGTGGCTGGCGTTCAACGGATCGCGATAATCTTCGCGGTCGTGCACAAAGCTGCCGCCCACAGTAAACCCGTACGGCAAAATAAACTGCGCCTCGCCTCCATTGCTGCCCTGATTTCGCTCCTGGCTTGCGACGAACGCCGGATTTGGATCGCCGAGATTATCATCGTTGAGCTCGCGTTCCGAGGCGAAGCCCCGCAGGCTCATCAAACTGTCCATCGGCAGAGGCAGAAGGTAGGAGGTCCGGAAAAAAGTCGAATTGGTTTCCTGCCGGGCATTCGGCGTAACGGCCACCTTCTCCAGCTGGTTATTAAACTGGTTCGTCGGAACGGGCGGCACGATTTGTCCCGGGTCTCCCGCATTATGGTGATAAGACCCTGCATCGACCAGAATCTTCCCTCCCTTTCCGAGCGAAATCCCGAAATTTCCCCCGACCGCCTGGCTGCGGACATCCGAATTCAACCGGAAACCGCTCTGCGCCATGCTGTTGCCGTAAAAAAAGTAATCGAACGGACCGCGACGTGACCCGAAATTCAAACGATAAATGGAGGTGTCGAAGGATCGGTACTCGAAACTGACATCACTGATCGGCCGGCCGGGGTAGGTGGCGCGTTTGGTGATGACGTTGATCACACCGCCCACCGCGTTCGGACCGTAAAGCGTTGATCCGCCTCCGCGCCAGATTTCGATCCGGTCAACCAGGTCAATCGGAATCTCGCTCAGGTTGGGGCTGCCCAGCGAAACACCCTGCACCGCGCGGCCATCGATCAACACGAGCACTTCCTGCGGCGTGGACCCGCGCACGCCCGCCGTCAGGGCCGACCCAATACTGCCGATGGGAAAAGTCTGCACGCTGGTGGCATGCGTGATCGCCTCGCCAACGTTAAGCGCGCCAAATCGCCGAAAATCGCCTGGCGTCAGGGTTTCAACCGTGGTAGGAAGTTGATCGGCAGGAACAGGAGTACGGGTGAGGGTGAAAAAGCGGTCCTGGGTTGGTTGCGTCATACCGCGTTCCGGTGCGGACGATTCGATGACGGTCGAGCTTGAAATTTCCGGAACCGGCAATGGATCTGCCCGGGCAACGCCGCCGGCCAGGATCCCGGCGAAAACCAGCGTTAAAACGCGGCCATGCATGGCGTTAAGTCTACTATTTCATCATCGCCCATCGTGAACAGGCCTGCACGAAGCGCTGCGCCAGTCGAGGCCGGGCGGCAAAATGCAGGTGGCAATACGAGGCGAATGTGTTCCCGGCCATGACGCCGTCCCGGCTTGGCGATTGGCCGTCGTGCAGGCGATAGTGATAACGCAGGCCCCGGTCCGGAGCGAGATTCGAAAAATGAAACACATGCGCTGGAAATTGCTCGCCTGGGGCGCTGAGCAGGGCGGGCGTTTTTGGAGTCACCTGCACATAAGCCAGTTTCAGCCGGGATCCCATCTCCGTTCGATACGGCAGAATGCCGGCCATATCATAACGACGGCCCTGGAAATCCTTCAGCGATTTTCCCAGGTACATCAAACCGCCGCATTCTCCGTAAATCGGAAAACCCGTTCGCGCCCGGCTTGCCAGCACTTGCCGGAGTCGCCGATTCGCTGCTAAATCCTTTGCCCAGAGTTCGGGATATCCACCCCCCAGGTAAACACCCTCGGCTTTCTCCGGCAATGAATCGGAAAGCGGACTGAACGGAATCAATTCGGCGCCAAAGGCTTCGAGCATGTCCAGGTTATCCTGATAGTAAAAGCAGAAGGCGGCATCGCGCGCCACCGCGATCGACGTTCTCGGCCGCTGCTTCACCGGGAAAACATCGGACTGCACGCCGGGCAATTCACCGGAGGAACGGGCGATTTTTATCAGTGCATCCCAGTCGATCTGGCGCTGCAATTGACGCCCGAGTCGTCGCAACCATGCTGGATCCGGCCCCTTCTCCGCCGCCGGGATCAAACCGAGATGACGTTCCGGCAGATGCAGATCCGAGTCGAAAAACAGATGGCCGACGACAGGAACCCTCAATCGGCTCAAGGCTTCCCGGAGCCAGCCGAGATGCCGCCGGCCGGCGACTCTGTTCAGGATGACGCCTGCGATCCGGATAGACGCATCAAATTCTGCAAAACCCTTCACCAGTGCTGCGATCGATCCGCTGCTGCTGGAGGCGTCGACCACCAGGATGACCGGTGCGGCGAGAATCTGCGCCATATGCGCGCTCGACCCTCGCAGGTCGCGGCCCGAATAGCCGTCGAACAACCCCATGGCGCCCTCGATCACCGCCAGATTGCTGCCGTGGCTGGCGCGGACAAACAACCCCCGGTTCACCGCTTCCTTATTAAGGAAGCTGTCCAGGTTGCGGGCAGGCCGTCCTGTCACCGCGGTATGGAGACTTGGGTCAATGAAATCGGGGCCGACCTTGAAGGATTGCGGATGCCACCCACGGGCACGCAGGCCGGCCAGGATCCCCAGGGTGATAGAGGTTTTCCCGACGCCGCTCTGCGGACCGGCAATCAGGATTCGCGGCACTCGCCCCGGCGCGGGCATGTTAATACTCGATGCCGGGCTGGGCTTTGATGCGCTGGGTCTTGTAGGGGTGTTTGATTTCGCGCATTTCGGTAACCAGGTCGGCGATCGCGATCAGGTCCGGATGCGCATCACGTCCGGTAATCAGAATGTGGGTCATCGGATCTTTTTCCTTCAACCCCGCGATGACTTCATCGATCGGCAGGAATTCATACTTCAAAACATAATTCAATTCGTCGAAAAAAAGCAGCCGGTGCTTCCGGGCGCGGATCAGCTCGAGACATTTCGCCCACGCCGCCCGCGCCGTCATCTTGTCCTGTTCCAGATTCTGCGTTTCCCATGTGAAACCATCGCCGAGCGCATGGTGTTCCACCTGATCACCAAATTTTTCCAGCGCCTGAACTTCCCCGGTCACCCACCGGCCTTTCATGAATTGCACGATCGCGACTTTGTAGCCGCGGCCCAGCGACCGGAAAACGACGCCAAAACCCGCGCTTGTTTTACCTTTACCGTCACCGGTGTTAATCAAGATCAGACCTTTGGTAATCCGTTCCTTGATGTCATCATGCTGACGAGGCGCCTTGTCCATCTCACCCTCTTTCATCGGTCTGCCAATTTTTTCCGCAGGCAAGGTTCACAAAAACAATCGGACTGAGAGTCTACGACTTTCAGGTGCGGCAGCCCGGCGCACCAGCAGTTTTCGCTGAAGCACTGGAATTCCTTCCGGCAGGATGGACAGACTTTAACTTTGGGTGATGCGCTCATAGGCATCGGATGGCCCCTGCCAGCGGAAAAGGTCCGGTCGAATGAGATGCGCCAGCAGCTCAAGGCCATCAAAAACGCGGGGGCCGGGTCGGGCAAAATACGAACTCGCGTCGACCGCGAATACCTGCCCGCGTTTGACCGCCGTCAGCCCCGTCCAGCCAGGGCGCGAAGCTAACAATCTCGCCTGTTCGGCCGCCTCATGCAGATGGAACCCGCACGGCAGAACGACAAACACCTCGGGATCCCACGCCAGGACATCCTCCCAGGGCACGCGCACCGAGTCTGTCCCTTTTTTACCGAGGCGGTCCTCGGCGCCGATCAGCTCCAGCATTTCCGGGACCCAATGGCCGGAACAATAGACCGGATCAATCCATTCCATGCAGAAGACGCGCGGGCGAGACGATGCAGACCGGGCCACCGCCGCAATGCGGCTCATCCGCTCTTTCGCCTGCGTGATAAACGCTTCAGCCTCAGAGGTTCGGCGGGTCGCCCTTCCCAGCTCGCGCACGTTTTCGAGGATTTCCGAAAGGTTGCGCGGCGTCATCCATAAGATCTCCGGCTTTCGCGCCAGGGTCTGTAGCACCTGAGACACTTCATTCCCGGACGGCGCGCAGACTTCGCACAGATTTTGCGTGAGTATCAGATCCGGGTCGAGGCGGCGCAACAGGTTCTCATCGACACGATAGAGGCTGTCTCCGGCATGGATGCGCTCGCTGACCGATCGATCGATCTCGGCGCGCGTCATCTTCGAGAGGTCCAGCGCGTTCCGAACGACGACCGGCTTCTGTCGGACGCGGTCCGGATAATCGCACTCATGCGTGATCCCCACCAGCTGATCATCCAGACCGAGCAGGCAGACCATTTCCGTAGCCGAGGGAAGAAAAGAAACGATTCTCAAACGACCTCCTGGTACGACTTAGTGTACTAGACCCTACAAGCGGCTTACAGCTTGACGTTGATACCACCGTAGTAAGTCCGGCCCGGCAATGGGAAGCCGGGTTGTTCCTGGTAACGCTTATCTGTCAAGTTATTGATCCCGAAAAAGAACTCGCTGACGCGCCACTGAAAGGCCAGTCGCAAATCCCAGATCAACTGAGACGGCATTCGAGTTCCGGTCTGGTTATTTCCAGAATAACGCGTATCCTGATAGCGCGCGGTATTGTCGAATCGGAGACCCTGAAGTGGCAACAGGCTGAGGACGTAATTGACCGTGTGACGCGGGCTGAACGGTAGCGCGACAAGCTCATCAAACCCGGCCGGTTTTCCCACATTATCGAGATAGGTCCAGTTCCAACTATCCTTCACCATTTCATTCCAGACATGATGCAACTCAACTTCGGCCCCCTGCCGCCGGGCCGAACTGACATTGGCCGAAAAAAACGGCGCCGTGACGTCCGCAGGATCGGACGAAACGACTTGAATCAGGTCAGAGATATTCGACCGGAAATAAGCCGCTCGAAAGCTGATCGAATCGTTATGCAGTTCGAAACCCGCGTCGTAAGTCCAGGCGGTTTCAGGCTTTAAGTCTGGATTTCCAATAAAAAAAGGATCCTTGAAGTACAGCTGATCCAGGGTCGGTGCGTGGAACGAGCGGCCGGCCGAGCCGGAGAGGCGGAGCCAGGGTGTGGCATCTTCTATCAGCTGCACGCGCGGGCTTTTTGATTCGCCGGAATGGCTGTTGTGATCGTAGCGGCCGCTCGGGATCAGGGTCAGCGATTTCCAACGGAATTCGAGCTGCGCAAACACACCGTAGTTCTCGATGAATTGATCGAACGAATTCGCCGGCACCAGCAGGTTGGAATTGTCTTCACGGTCGTGAATAAAGCTGCCTCCGACCATGAAGCCTAACGGCAAGTTAACCTGCATTTCCGCTCCATGGCTCTGCTCGTTCCGGTCACTGTGACTGGCGAGAAACGTGTTCGGATTATTGGCATCGTTGAAGAGCACCTCCCGCTCCGACCCGAATAATCGGGCGTCCAGCACGGTGTCGGCCGGCAGCGGCAGAATATAGGCCGTGCGCAGATAGCGGCTGTCGGTGATCTGGCGGGCCGTCGGCGAACCGGCCAGTTTTTCATCCTTGTTATTAAACTGGTTTGGCTCCAGCGCGAGGCCATTGAAACAGAAAGGGTCGCTGGGACCGCAGGCGAGGCCGGGCACGCCGAAGTTGTTATGGTACGACGCTCCATCCAACATCAGCTTTCCGGCCGCTCCCATCGAAACACTCCCGTTCCCGCCGACGTTGTAGAAGCGGGCATCGGAGTTGTCGCGAAATCCACTTTCCCAGCCCTGTTTGGCGAACAGAAAATAGTTCAATGGCCCGGCGTGGTAGTTAAAATCCGCGCGGTACAGCTGCCGGTCGAACGAACCCGCTTCGAACCCCAGGTTGGTCACGGGTTTCTCGCTGAACGCGGCTTTCTTCGTGATCACGTTGATCACGCCGCCCATCGCGTTCGGACCGTAGAGCGCGGACGCCCCGCCGCGCAGGATCTCAATATGATCGATCTGCTCCGCAGGGATTTCCGCGAGATCGGGCGTTCCCAAAGCGACCCCTTCCATTGGACGTCCGTCGATTAAAACCAGGGTCTGGTCGACATTCGATCCGCGAATACTCGCATTTAACGAGGACCCCAGCTGTTGCGTGTAGGGCCTGACCAGAATACTGGTCTGCTGGGCCACGGCCTGGCCGGCATTTTGCGCATTCAGTACTTTAATTTTTTCGGCCGGCACCGTATCAGCGTAGGTCGGCAGGTTTGAGACGGGATACGCGGATCGTGTCAGGGTCACGTAAACGTCGGACCCCGACCCACTGATGTCAGACGGTAACGCACTGACTTCTATCGTTTCGGGGGACTCTGCTGCCTGAACGGGGATGGATAACAGGCATAACACGGCAACGACGGTAGACTTCTTCATGGTACAACCTCCTGGCCCTCCCTCAGAGGGCGGTGATGTTTCCGCTCGATCTCGGTCTCCTGGCTCTCCTTCATCCCGAGGTTCCACCTTCCCGTTCGCCAGATGTCTGGAAAACAGTGGTCTAACGGAACCTGGTCCGGATTACAGTCGCTGGGCGGCGCCGGATTCACACCGGCTTCCCATCAGGTCGATGCGGTACGACAAAAACGAAGTGTCCAACGACAGGCCAGGGTGCAGACCGAGCCGATCAGGATCAAAATGACATAGGGGTTGATGGGCGAAGCCGATTGCACCGCGGTCAGGGGCTGCACCCAGTCGTAAAGTTTTCCTCCGACCGTATTCGAGCCAAACATCGCCAGATCGATCAGTGCAAGAAACAGCGCATACGAGGTGGCTTCCACATCCTGCGGGCAGACCCGCGCGATCAGGTCGAGCAGTGCGAGACGAAAAAACACGGTAAAAAATCCAAATACGATTTCGACGATCGTGACGGAAATCGGCCCCCGGTACCCGAGGTAGGTGAGGCTGACCAGAGCCATTGCGACCGGACCCCACCGGACCCAGCGATCGGCATTTCCATGCCGGCAGAATTTCCAGAAAACCGCCGACCCGACGAATCCTGCCACAGAACCGAGGGTCATCAAGGAACCAATCCATTGCGGCGACAGATGCAGGACGTTTGTCTGATAATAAAACTGCACGGTTCCGAGAAACGGATAGAAATGCCAGAGGATGATCGTCGCGCCAAGCCCCCAGAACCTTTTTGTCCGCATGAATTGCCATAGAGCGCCCGCGTTCGGGCGATCAGCGGTTGCTCGCGGGCGGTCGCTGATCAGAGACACCGCGGCGATCATCGCCAGCGGCAGGAAGCCGGCAAGCGTAAAAATCCGGGCAAAAGGCACATGGCTGGTCATCCATCCGCCGCCGACGCCCACCACGATCACGCCGAGGTAAAGGGCTCCGACATGGAGCGCCTGATAGCGACCTGTTTCCTGGCGTGCTTTTCCGTCTTCAATCAACAGCCCGCCGCACACCGCATCGGCAAACGCCATCCCGAAAATCGACAAAAAGAGACAGAACAGCAGGCCGTAGTAGCGATAGGAGGACTGAGCAGCCAGCAGGAAAAAGGCGACCGCCGCCAGCAGGGAAGCGAGCGCGTAATGGGGTTTGCGCCGGTAGGGACCGATCGGTAGAAAATCACTGATGTAGCCGTAAACCGGCTTAAAGAGCAGGGGGAGGGTGATCCAGCCATAAAACCCGGAGGCGCCTCCGGGTGTCAGCCGCAGATGATCCTTGAGGATGTAATTGACCGGCTCGTAAACGATACCGACCAGGCTCTGGACAAAATAATTCACCCAGAAGAAAGTGTAATAGCGTCGCACGGATTGGGTCATAACGGCGACGCTGACCGCAGGCTGATTGCCACCCAGACCAGCGCCTCGACAAGTTCCCCGCAGGCGCCCAGGGCATCACCGGTCAGCCCGTCAATCCGAGCGTAGGTCCAGCGGCGGAACAGCAGCGCGAAGACGCTGACCACTCCGAAAAGAACAAGCCCCCGGAAGGATCCGATCCACCACGCCAGGCCGCCGGTGATCACGGCTGCCAGAACGACAATGCGGCGCGGAATGCGACCGATGTAGGGACTCCCGGTCCCCCCATTCGATCGGGCATAGTGCGATATCCCGGCGAGCAGGACCATTGCCCAGCGTGCCAGAGCAGGCGCAAGGATGATGGCAGCGAGGCGCCATTCGAAACGGACGCTCGTTAAAAAACCGACCTTCACAAGCAGCAGGCAGGCAACGCCGATCACCGCCATCGATCCAATATGGCTGTCTTTCATAATCAAGAGCCGCTGCTCTTTTGTCCGGCCTGCATAGAAGCCGTCACACAGGTCGGCGAATCCATCGAGATGTAATCCCCCGGAAAGAACGACTAACGCGACGACCGCCGAAATGACGGCGGGAGTGTCGCCGAACCAGCGTTCAACACCCTGATAAATTCCGACGGCAATCAAACCGAGAAGTGCGCCGACGGCCGGATAGACGGCCATCGAGCTCGCGAGTTCCTTTTCTTTCGGTGGCTTCAGAGCCGGAACGGGGAGGATCGTCAGAAACTGGATCGCGAAGAGCAACGGTCTCATGAGGACGGATGGTGAATCACCGGAGCGTTCTTTTCCGAAATCCCCGCCTGCGCGAAGGTGGCCATTTCGTTATAAATCGCGCAGGCGGCATCCAGCAGCGGCATCGCGAGAGCGGCCCCCGTGCCTTCGCCCAGACGCATTCGAAAGTCGAGCAGCGGGACCAGACACAGTTCACGTGCCACCCGCCGGTGCCCTCGTTCAACGGAGAGGTGCGCCAGCGCCAGATAATCGCGGACGGGTTTTCCCATGGCCAGCCGGGTCGCGACCAGCGCCGCCGCTCCCGATATAAATCCATCGATCAGAACGGGCGTCCGTGTTGCCGCGCCTGCAAGGATCACCCCCACCAAACCGGCGATCTCAAATCCTCCGACTCGTGCCAGAACCGCCAGAGGATCCCCGCGGTCAATCTGATTGATCTGAAGCGCCTTTTGGATCACCGCGACTTTATGCAGAAAGGTTGTGTCATCGATCCCCGTTCCCTTCCCGGTGACTTCCGTGACCGGCTCACCTGTCAGTCCGGCGACCAGAGCACTGGCCGCCGTCGTGTTTCCGATCCCCATGTCCCCGGTCGCAAACAGGCTGGCGCCCCGTTGCTTTTCCGCGAGCGCCAATCGCGCCCCTGCCAGGATCGCCTTCTCGGCCTGCTGCTCATTCATCGCCGGACCCTCGGCCATATTCGCCGTTCCAAACCCGATTTTGCAGGAGAGCAGGCCTTCACGCGGCGGGAGTTCAGCGGCGACGCCAAAGTCCGCCACAAGCACCTCGGCTTGCGCCTGGCGGGCGAGCACATTGATCGCGGCGTCGCCATCCAGAAAATTGTGAACCATCTGCTGCGTAACGGCGGCCGGATAGGCGCTCACACCTTCCCTGGAAACCCCGTGATCGGCGGCAAACAGGAACACGACTTTGCGAATGAGTTTGGGTCGTGCGTCACCGGTCACGGCGACGAGCCATTGAGCCAGTTCTTCCAGCCGCCCAAGACTCCCCTGCGGTTTGGTCAGTGCATCCAGCCGTGATTGGGCCCGCTGCAGCCACTCGCTATCCAGCGGTTGAATGCGGTCCAACAGTGATCGCAACTCCGGATTCACAGGGCGTCCCCTTTCAACAACACCGGCAGGCCGGATACCATGAGATACACCACGCGCGCATAACCCGCCATGACCTGATTGGCCCGCCCGAGATAATCCTGCACCTGCCGTCCCCATTCGGTGGTCGGCACGACGCCGGAACCGACTTCGTTCGAGACCACAATCGTTTGCATTTTTGAACCGACCGCTGCACGGCCAATCCGTTGCACACGACGGACGATCTGCTCTTCGTTTTCGCCGCAGACGAGCCGTCCCGACACATAAAGCGTCAAACAATCGATCAAAATCACATCCGCCTTCGCCTTCCATTCGGGGAACACATTCCAGAGATCGAGGCGGTTTTCCACCGTCGGCCACGTGCGCGGGCGCTCCTGGCGATGGCGACGGATACGTTGTTTCATGTCCGCATCACTCGCTGTCGCCGTCGCCACATACACGACGCGCTTCCCGAGACGCTGAGCCAGGTCGCACGCAAATCGGCTTTTTCCGCTGCGCGCGCCGCCGGTCACATAAATCAACATGGCGTAACCCAATCCACGGCCTGCCCTCGAATCCGCCGAACGCTACCCAGGGGCTGCATAAAACGCGGGAAATCGGCATCCGGCCGGTTCAAAATTTCCAAAGCGATCGCGGCCAAAGTCGCCCCATGCGCGACGATCATGACCGTCCCTCCCTTCACCGACGGTTGTGAGCGGGAGACAAACTGTCGGACCCGGCGACGCAGCGCCGGGAAAGTCTCACCGCCCGGGATCCGGACCGTTGTCGGGTCGATCGCCCAGCGCGCCGCAAGGTTCGGCCACTTTCGCACGATCTCGTTAAAACGAAGTCCTTCCCAGTCGCCAAAATTGAATTCTTTCAACAAGGTGGAGCGGGTTATCGGGACCTTCAGCGAACGACTCAGGATCCGGGCGCTCTCGATCGCACGCCGTTGGGGACTGCTGTAACAGGCCTCTATGGGCGTCCGCCCGATGCGCCGGGCGGCCGCTTTGATTTGAGAGCGTCCCCGCGGGGTTAGCGCCGGGTTCAGCCTGCCGCAGTAGCGGCCGGCCATCGGAGTTTCGCCATGTCGAACAAGGAGGTAATTCATAAATAAAAAAACCTGCTCACAAAAAGAGCAGGCCTATCATGCATCCAAACAAGCGCCCTTCCCGCGAAGGTGTGACAGAGGTATTGAAAGCTGTTAATCGACCGGACTTAACGACCGTAAAGCGCTTAAGCCGAAGCGATAAGCCGAGGTTTCGGCTTACGCGCTCACGGCTAACGGCTGACGGCCTTATTACCGTTGCGGGGCAGTCCCGGATTCGCACCGGGTTCCTCTAACAGCTACATGCAAAAGAACGGACAGCAAGGAGTGGCGGACGGATTATAAACCCCCGGCGCCGCGGGGTGTCAACTGAATAATCGCTTACCGACGGGATCAGGCGGCTTTAGACTGGGCGGGAGCGGGGCTGGATTCAAGCACAAAGAAGAATTTGCTGCCTTTGCCGACTTCCGATTCGACATGGATCTCGCTGCCGTGCGCTTCCACGATTCCTTTGCAGAAGGAGAGACCGATACCGAATCCGACGGAACGGTCCTCCGCCTTGACCTGCTGGAATTTGCCAAAGAGTTTGTTTAACGCTTCTTTCGGAATCCCGCGGCCGTTATCGACGGTGGCGATCTCGACCCCTTTTTCAACCCGCTTGGCGGTAATTTTGACCCAGCCGCCTTCCATCGTGTATTTGATCGCATTGCCAGTGAGGTTCTCAATAACGCGCTCCATCAGCGCCTGATCGGCCTGCGCCCAGAGCGTGGCGTCGTCGCACTCGGCGGTTAACGTGATCTTTTTGGCCTGGGCCTGGAATTTCAGGTCCCCGGCGATCTTGGTCACCAGCGCCTGAACCTGAACAGGGACCGCGTTGATCGCCAACTTGCCGGCCTGAAGGCGGGCGAGACTCAGGATCGTTTCAACCAGGCTCAGGGCGCGTTTGGCCGACTGACGTGCCGACCCGACCAGCTGAGACAATTCCTTTTCATTCTCCGGGACCTGCATCTCGGAAAGACCGAGATACCCGATCGTCGCCGCCAGCGGCGTGCGCAGGTCGTGCGTGATCCCGTTGAAAAAGTCTTCTTTCATCCGGTCCAATTCCTTATCGAGCGTAATGTCCCGGATCACGACCATGGTGCCGATCAACCGTCCCTTCTCGGTCGTCACCTGCTGGGCCATGACCCGCGCCCATTTCGGCTTCCCCTGCACCGGAAACTCAAATTCTTCGGACATCGAGGGCTTGGAACTATCGAGAACGGGCTGAAGCGCGTCCACCCACGGCGGATACTGCTGCAGCTGTTCCCAGGCGTATTCGAAATCTTTCCCCCGCCCGGCCACTTCGATCGCCCATTGCCGCGCCGGTTCATTGGAAAACACCAGGGTTCCGCTGGTTCCAATCATCAGAATGCCGTCTTGAATTGAAAACAGAAGCGATTGGGTCGTGGTCTTCTCTTCGATGATCCGTTCCACCTGTAAATCGGTAAAGGCCTTGAGCTCTTTGGTCATCTTGTTGAACGCGCGGCCGAGCGCTTTGAATTCCTCCAGACCGAAATTCTCCGGCACCTGTTCATCAAAGCGTCGCTGGGTCACGTTCCGCACGCCGGCCGACAGCTTGGTAATCGGCATACTGATAAATTTCACCCAGAAGAACCCGAACCAGACCATCCCGGTAAAGCTCACCACCATCCAGAAGAAGGCGCTGTGGCGGAGCGAGCGCGCTTTGGCATAGGCTTCGGCCTGCGGCTGTGCCGATAGCACAAACCACCCGGCCCCGCGAATCCAGGATCCCGCGCCCACCATCGGGACGCCTTCCGGGCTTTCAAATTCACCGGAGAAATCGGTGGTGTCCTCCCCCCGCGCCTTGAAGAAGGGCCATTCCGGGTAGGTCTTGCCGACAAATTCGTGATGCGAATCGCCGACGACGCGGCCCGCTTCATCGATCAGCCAGATGAAGCCTTTTTCGCCGACCTGCTGGTCAAACAACAGGTTCTTCAGCGATTCCCATCGCACGGAGACCATCATGAATTGGCCGTTTTCCAGCGGGTAGAGAATGTCGAAAAACGACAGCTGCCCCTGTTCATAAACGGGGCCGGTGTCGGCATTATGGGTCCTGCCAACCCGGGCGAACAGCGGCTCGTTCGCATAATTGATCGGCAACCCGAAGAAGGTGAGGTTGCTGTCGTAAGCTTTGGCTCTTTCCTGGCCCTTCGCATCGAGCAGCGCGACGCAGCCGAAATCGGTGTTCGACATCAGTGCGTTATTCAACAGCGCCATCTGTTCAGCCCAGACATGATTCCGAGCGAGCAACGGCGCGAAGGCCAGGCGCATATTGAGCTGATTGAAATAGGCGGTGGTGTTTAACGCGAGGGTGTGCGCGATGTGGTGATGCAGATCAAAGATTTGATTTTTCGAGACCCGGGCGTACTGGACGATTTTGACACAGGTCATCGTCACCGGGATGACGACGATCGCCAGAACAATGATGAATATTTTTCGCGGCATCAGCGACCCCGCCCGAGAATTGGCGCCGGTGTCGCATTGCCGCCGGTCGAGGGGTTCATGAGAACGATTTCAATGCGCCGGTTTTCCGCACGATGCTCCGGGGTATCGTTGGCCACGCGCGGGCGGTAGGGACCGTACCCGCGGGCTGAAACATGCTCCGGATCGACGCCGTTTTCGGTCAGCGTTTTAATCACGCTGAAGGACCGGGCGATCGAGAGCTCCCAGTTCGACTTGAACTTTGAGCGCGGCCCCAGCGGGGTATTATCGGTGTGCCCCTCGACAACGATTTCGCCCTTAAAATGCGCGAGGTCCGGGCTGATACTGGCGAGGAGGAGTTGCGCGGTATCCTTCAGGTCCGCCCGGCCGGACTCGAACAGCAGCGCGTCGGGAAGGTGAATGTCGATACGCTGCGCTGCGACTTCGACCGAGGCCAGCCGTGCCAGGCGCTGCACCATGCCTTTCTGCGCTTCCTGCGCGGCACGCATCTGGGCCTCGCGGGTGTTTTCCCAGAAGACTTTTTTGGCCCAGACCCGGTGCGCGAAGAGCATCAGGAAGAAGATCATCAGGATGGTGATGAAGTCGCTGTAGGAGATCACCCAGAGGTGAGTCGCCTCGTACTGGCGATCTTCCTCCGCCCGGTAGAGCTCTTCCATTTCCTCCAGTTCATTCATAGCGCAGAATGCTGATCTCGATCCGGCGATTGGCAGAACGATGCTCCGGGGTGTCGTTGGCGAAGCGCGGGTGAAACTCGCCGAAAGCGGCAACACCCATGCGATGCGGCGAGAGCCCCTCATACTGGACCAGATAATTCACCACCGACATCGCCCGGGACATCGAGAGTTCCCAGTTAGAGGCGTACCGGCTCCCCGGAGCGAGCGGAATATTGTCGGTATGCCCTTCGACCAGCACGGTGTAGGGGACTCGCTTGAGCGCGCTGGCGAGGGCGTGCAAGACAAGCTGATCCTGCTCCCGCAGCTCGCCTTCACCCGGCGAAAACAAAACGTTGTCCGGCAGCGCCATCTGCAGCCGGTCCTCGCGCGCGATCACCGGCGCCTCGCTGTTCGACACCATCTTCAGATTATGGGCCAGCTCTTCATACCAGGGTGAGGCTTTCTGGGAATACTCCAGGCGATTTTTCATCGACGCGACGGCTTCCTGAATCGCGTCCGGCCCGACAAACGACAGCGCGTACAGGCTGACGAAGAGCAGGAACAGGTTGGTGATGAGGTCGGAATAGATGGTCAGCCAGATGTACTGGTTCCGGCGCTCAACCGGGATATGAATCAGGCGTTCGATCACCCACGCACCTCCTAGGCGGCGCGTCGCGCATCCGCGGCCGCACCCGTCTGCAACCGCCAACGTTTATGCGCTTCGGCGAAAGTCTCCAGTTTCTTCAAGACCAGGGCCGGCACTTCGTTCTGCTGGATCGCCAGAATCCCTTCGATCATCAGTTCTTTGACAAAAACTTCTTCCTGAGCGTAAACGTTCAGCTTTCCGGCAACCGGAAGGAAAAGGAAATTGGCGCCGAAGATTCCGTAAAACGTCGCGGTCATCGCGATCGCCATCGAGCTTCCGATCGTCTTCGGATCGGTCAACGTCATCAGCACCTGGACCACGCCGACCAGGGTGCCCAACAATCCGAAGATCGGCGCATAAGAAGCCATGCTGCGGAAGACATTGGCCACCTGCGCATGGCGATCGCGCGAAAAGCGGATCTCCTTAATAAGGTTGTTGCGAATGATGTCAACGGGCAACCCGTCGAGCACCATCCGCAGCCCGGCGGCAAGAAACGGCAGCTCGATCTGATTGATGTCGCTGTCCAGGCTATCCAGCCCCTGGCGCCGCGCTTTCTCCGCCAGCCGGACAATCAATGTCACGATTGTTGTCGGTCCGGGCCGGTTACCGGGAACCAGAAAAACGCGGATCGCGCGCATTGCCTGCAGGATCACATTCTGGGGATAAGTCAGAAGCGTCGCCGCGATCGTCCCCCCATACACCAGGATCAGCGCATGCGCATTAAAAATGATTCCGACGGACTGGCCCTGGACCAGTGTGTAGCCGACTGTGCCAAGTCCAAGGAGGTAGCCGAGCGGTGTCATCCAATCCATATCATTCCCTCTATGCGGCGCCGCCTAAGGAAATCCGGCCTTCTACGAGCAGGCGGCGCACGCTCAGGACCAGCCGGTTTTTTGCATCGTTGATCGCCTTCTTGTCCATCGCCGCCAGTTCGACTTCCTGCGTGACGATCGCACGGATGCCGGGTGGGAGGCGGTTCAGAACCAGATCTTGAAGCTCTTTCTTTTCATCCTTGATCGCCAGCGCCATGACCGGGTAGCCGAGGTCCTGCACCAGCGCGCGCATCGAAGCGGCGGTGAGGTTGCCGAGGTCCTCAAAGAAAAAGGTCTTCTGACGCAAATTCTTCGCCAGCTCGGGGGCGTCCTGGGAAAGCGTATGGAGCAGGACGCGCTGTGCGGCAGGCGGCGTCAACGGGAACACCTGCTGGATCCAATCCACGCCGCCCACCATATACGGCAGTTTGTCGCGCACCTGAGCCTCGACCTGGGCGACCACGTCGGGAGGCACTTCGCGGCCTTTGCTCAATTCGCGTGTCACGGCGGCCTGGGTCGCTGCGTCGAAGCTCGCCAGCAGCTTGCTGGCCCAGGCGGCCGGGAGGTACGCCAGCGTCAACGCGATCTCGCTGGAAGAAAGTTCGCGAAAAACCAACGGCAACTTTGGCAATTGCTCTTCGCGGATAAATGCAAACGGCATATGCAGCTTCGGCCCCTGATCCTGGCTGTTGTCCGGATGACCATTCGAGTTTCCGCCCTGCAGGCCGGCCAGCGGATTGACCGGTGCCGGAGGCGGCGTATTGTTGTTGGCCGCGTACGCCGCCTGCTCGCCCACCCTGGGCAACACCGCGACCAGGCTGTTAAAAAATGCCCGCACGGGGCCGAACAGAAAAATCGTCAGTCCGATGAGGCCAATCCCGACCACCCCCAGGACCATCACCAGCGGGATCGTCGTACGATCCAATAACTTATCCATCCAGGCCTGTTTTTTTACGACGGGCGCCGTATCCGGTGTGATCACGCTCGGCGTGGAAGATCGAAGCAGCGGCGACGGCTTAATATCGAGCACATCCCCGCGTAGCGGATTAAATGGAATCGCCGAACTGATGAATTCCCGTAAGCTCTTAATCTGATCCTTGCTGACGTCCGGTGCAATCAGGACCGTGATGCTGATTTTTCGGACCAGGGCTTCAACCGGCGCGTTCACGACGGTGCTTTCTTCCGTGACTTCCGGCGTGGTGTTAAAGGCTTTTTTTTCCGGGACCCCGGGCAGCACGAATTTGTTCTTCTGCAGGAATGGATTTTCCCCGCCGCGCCGATTGACGTTGCGCTGTACCCCGCCACCACCGGTCTGCTCCATTTCCACTTTGACCGTCACCAGATAGCTGTTCGGCGCGAGCGTCTTCGAAAGAATGCCCTCGATGCGCTGAGTGAGATCATTTTCCAGAGCGACCTGCTCTTTTTCCCACTTCGCCCAGGCCGCCGTCGCAAGCGCGAGACCCAAAAGGAAAACGGCGGGAATACCAAAGCGGCGGGCTGGCCAGAACGGCAGCGACAGGAAGGTTGTTTTTGACAACATACCTTTCGCCGCCGTTCTGGGCATCCCGCTGTTCTGGGTATCCCGGTGTTCCGTTGTTTGCCTCATGTTACTGGGCCGGTGGTATCACCAGCACCTGTCCTTCCGTCAGAGTGTAAGCGTTCTTGAGATATTGCCGATTGGCGTTGTAGAGCTTCCGCCACGAATTCGGATTCTTGTAGATCTTCTCGGCGATGCGCTGCAGGGTATCGCCTTTGACCACTTTGTACGTCAGCGCCTGCGCGGGAGCGCGATCCGCCTCGGACTCCGACTGCTGCAGGAAGCTCTTCAGCACGTCGTTCGACCCATCCAGAGCCAGCGCCTGCTTCCAGTAGATCCGCGCCTGCTTCACCTGGCCCATCGCGTAATAAACCGAACCGAGACGGGTCAACGCCAGCGCGTTCTCCGGTTCCAGGTCGAGCACTTCCTGGCATTCTTTGGCTGCCACCAGGTATTCGCCGGAATAAATCTTTTCCAGCGCCCGCTGCAGCTTCTGGTCGATCAGGTTTAGCCGCGCGTCGAGAATATCCGAGGTCTCGTTCGGATAGGCCTGTTTCACCAGGTCGACGAGGCCGGGCAACGTCTTATCGCCCGGATCCTTCTGCTGAGCATAAAGCAGGTAGTTCATCGCCTTCGACGGTTCGTTCTGGAGATACTGGACGACGCCACGGCGGACGAGGTCGCCGGTGGTGGCATTGGACGGGGCTACCGGTGTGACAGCCACAACCGCATCCATGCGCGCGCGCAGATCGCCGATGATCTTGTCGTTGGGGTTGAGGTGCTGCGCCTCCACCAGCCTGCTCTGGGCCTCTTTGTAATTGCCCAGTCGCACCTGCTCGAACGCCTTCTGGAAGAGCTCCTGCGCCTTCTGCCGGGACATCTCGCTGACCGTCTGAATCGCGTTTTCATCGGCGACCAGCTGGGCCCGCTCATCCTCGAGCGCCTTGGTGTCCCGCTTGTGAATCTGGAAAAGCTTGATCAGACGATCGAGCGCCACGATGCGCTCGTGCAGCGGAATGCCGCTCTCGACCCGTTTGCGATAGGACTGAAGCTGGACTTCTGTCTCATCCAGATCGCTCGATTCATCTTCGTCCCAGCGCCAGGCATGGACGTGCGAAACGGGCCCCATTCCCACGAGGAGGAGCATCAAGAGCAGCGCGATGCGTGAACGTCCGACCATCGTTACTCTCCCGGGAGCCGTCGACGGCATTTTAAGCTTAAGCCGGACCTGTAACCGGTCCATCACGACCCTGTAAAGAAGTTGTAAATTCGCCGAAAAATCAGCCCAGTTTATAAACCGCCCGTGCATCTTAGTCTCTCCTCCCGAAGCGAAACGTCACGGTCAATTGGTGCGTTCCGAACGTCCCCTGAATCCCCGCCAGCGGATAGATCAGGCCGTAATCGAATTCGGCATTTTCCCAGCGGTAGGAAAATCCGAGAGAGGTGACCTGATAACTGCGCGAACCAAAGCCCAGCCCGCCCCGGAACCCGATCCCGGAGATCAGCCATTTCTCCGCGCCGATATTCAGCCGGTAATCGTCCGAGGTAAACTGCCGGCGGGACACATCCACATCGACAGCGGCCATCTTCGTGCGTCGGGCTATGCCGACTTTATAGATCGCGGCGACCTTGTCGGAGTCGGCGCTCGATAACGCCATATTCGGGCTGTTGATGTTCAGGATGCTGAAACCGAGGCCATAAATTTTCGAGAGACGATACTGCGCGCCGAGGTCGATCGCCATTCCGCTTTTGGAACTGCCGTTCTGGGCAAACAGCGGATCCGCCGCGCCGAGCGAGGCGCCGGTATCGGAGTTGATCGCATTATCGGTATAGGCGTCGGAGCCGTAGGACTTGCGCAGAAATTTCAGACTGCCGCCGACATTCCAGCGGTCCCGGATCGCGTGGGCATAGTGCATCCCAATCGTCGATTCGGAATAGAGTCCGCTGAGGCTGAGATTCAGAAAACTCAATCCGAGCGTGCCGTGTTTGCGCAGCGGATGCGCATACGCGACATACGAGCGTGCGACGGTCGAATTATCGGTCAGACCGGCGTAGAGTCGGGAATAGTACGCCGTGAACTCGGAACGTTTAACCTGAACCAGCCCCGCAGGGTTGTAATAGGCCGCGTAAACATCGTCGGCGAGCGCGGTGAAGGCGTTGGCAAGGCCGGCCTGGCGGCCGCCGGTAGGAAGTTCTTCGAAGGAGGCGTCGACGGGGGATGAAACGAGGCTGGCGAGCAGAATAAAAACAACCCCGACTGGCAGGATTCGGGGGCGGGTTCCGCGGCCTTGGCGGCTACCCAATGATTTTTGGATCACGACCCCTTATATAAGTGAAGCTGATCAACGAAAAGTAAATTAGATGTAACGTTTATTTATGTTGATTTTTAGGCAAGAATCGTCTGGTTGGACAGGGCGATCGGGCGGCCAATTTGAGGTTTCTGTGAGGCCGCGGAAAGGAACTGCAGAATCAGGCGATAAGACGCATCAAACCCTTGATTGACCGGATTGTGACCGTAGGTCGCGCCAGGCGCAATTCCCGGCGGTTCCCAATGTTCGAAGGAATACCCACCGTACGCATGCCGGCCGCCCGGCCGGCGAGCACGTCCTGATAGCCGTCTCCCACCATGACCGCCCGGCGCGCGGAACGGAGGCCAAGCCGCCGAAGCGCCTCCCGCAAAGGCTCGGGGTGTGGCTTCTTTTTCGGCAGCGAATCCCCGCCCAGGACCACCGGAAAATATCGCAGCAGGTTCAATCCGCGCAGGATCCGGCGTGACACGCGCACGGGCTTGTTGGTCACCACGGCCATTTTCCGTCCGCGGAAATGCTCGAGCGTTTCAAGCACCCCGGGGTAGACGTAGGTATGGTCCAACGCGTGACGGCGGTAATGCTTCTTGAATTGAACCACCGCACTGCGCAGCTGGCGCGCCGGGCGTGTTCCGATCGCCCGCTCGACCAGCTTGCTTACGCCGTCGCCGACGAAGCGCGCGATCTCTTCATCCGGGCTGGGCGGCCGGCCGTATTGTTTCTGGAGGAAATGGACGGAATTGGCCAGGTCCCGTTTGGAGTCGATCAGGGTGCCGTCGAGGTCGAAGAGGATTGCGTCGACGTCACGCATCCGGCTTGGCGAGGCGAAGCACCGTTTCCCATTCGGACGGCGTGACCGGAGAAATCGACAGCCGAGGCAAAATGACGAATTTCATGCGGGCGAGAGACGGGGTCTTGCGGAGCAGAGCCAGCGGTACTGGCTTCGGCAACCAGCGGTTCCAGCGCACATCGATGACGTGCCACTTGTGTTTCTGGTCCTCCGGGACTGACGGATCCGGCCGGGAAGTTGAAGCGGCTTCGGCAATTCCAACCACGGCTTTCTCAGGCGCGGAATGATAGGCGAGAATCAAGTCACCCGGCTGGATCAGCCGCATCGATTTCTGCGGCATCGGACCGCGGATCCCGTCCCAGGTGACGGTTTTCTCGGCCTCGACCTTCTGCCAGGGATAGGAATCAGGTTCGGTTGAAAATAGCCAGTAGTTCATCGTTCGCTCCAATGGCATCAGGGTTTCAAAATGATCTTTCCGAAATGCTGCCGTTGCGCCATCATTTCGAGCGCCGAGCGGGCGTCCGCCAGGCGATAGCTCTGGGCGATCTGAGGCCGGAGTCTCTGCCCCGCGATGAGCCCGACGAGTTCCTGAAACTCCGCACGCGTCCCCATCCGTGCCCCGAGAACTGACAATTCGCGCCCGAAGAGATAACGCAGCTCCAGTTTGACTTCCGGCCCGGAGACGTTGCCGCAGGTGACCAGCCGGCCGCCGGGGGCCAGCGAGCCAATGCTTTGGTCCCAGGTCGCGGGGCCGACGGTTTCGATCACGACATCCACACCGCGTTTCTGGGTCCAGGCGCGCGCTACATGCGCGATCGATTCCTTCGTCGAATTAACCACGGCATCCGCGCCGATTCCCCGCGCCTGCTGCAGTTTCCCATCGGAGGTGACTGTCCCCATCACGAAGGCGTTGTGCAGTTTAGCGATCTGAATCGCCGCACACCCGACGCCGCTGGAAGCTCCAATCACCAGCACATAGTTCCAGCTTTTCAACCCGGCCCGGGTCACGAGCATGTGCCAGGCGGTCGTAAAGGCCACGGGAAACGCCGCCGCTTCTTCAAACGCCAGCGAATCCGGAATCGCCGTCACGTTCGACGCCGGGACCGCGACTTTTTCGGCATAGCCACCCCAGCGCCGGGTCCCCAGGATCGAGTAGGTCTCACAGAGATTATCACGGCCCGCCAGACAGAATGGGCATTGTCCGCAGCTCAAACCCGGCGCGATAACCACCGGCTGACCGATACGAACATTCTGGACTCCCGGTCCGATCGAATCAATGACCCCCGCCACATCGGCTCCGAGCACATGCGGCCGTGTCACCGGATACGCCGGGATCCCTTTCAGAACCCAGAGATCGACATGATTGAGCGCGCAGGCTTTGACCTGGACCACGACCTCACCCGGCCCCGCCACCGGATCGGCGACGTCTTTATAGAGAATCTTTTCGGGGCCGCCATGTTCTTCAAAGACCGCGGCCTTCACCCTAGCGCCTCCATGACTTCGGACGTGTGGTTATCGACTTTGACCCGGGGGAAGATGGCTTTGAACCGGCCGTCCGGTCCGATCACAAACGTGGTCCGCTCAATGCCCCAGTACGAACGCCCATACATATTCTTTTTCTTGTAGACCCCGTAGGCCTTGCTCACGCGCGCGCCCTCATCACTGAGCAGCGGGAATGGCAGGCTGAATTTGGTTTTGAATTTTTGATGCGATTTAGTGTCATCGAGGCTGACTCCGAGCAAAACCGCCTTCTTTTTGATGTCGCTGTATTCATCGCGGAAGGAACACGCCTCCTTCGTGCAACCCGGGGTATCATCCTTCGGATAAAAGTACAGGACGACCGTCTGCCCCTTCAGGTCTTTCAAACGCACCTGTTTCCCACTGTCCGCCATCAGATCAAACAGCGGCGCTTTATCACCTGCTTCAAACATCACGCGTCTCCTTCTGGCCTCAAGCCGAGTCGTTGTAATCGGTTATGCGGAAAATCGCTCGGCGCCAGCGACACGCCTTTACCGAGGATCAGGACATGGAACGAGCTCCCCAGCCCGTCCGGATGGATCAGATATTTCAGGCCGGGCAGCGAGGCGGCCCCGGATCTCGGATCGAGCAGCGCGACACCCTCGAGCAGGAAGGACCCCATCTCCATGAAGGCCAGCGGAACAAACCCCGCCGCGCGCGCATCCAGCGCCGCGCTGGTGAAGTCGACGTCGACCGTCAGGTCCACATCGCCGCCGGTGAAACGGGGGCCCGTTGAATCCAGCGGGTCAAAAACGCGATGCCCTGAGAATCCCCGCAATGTACCCCGATTTCGCTCCGGCGCATAATACTCGTGTGCCGGTCGACCGTAATCAATCAGACAGACCAGGCCGCGGGCCAGCGCGCTCGCGGCCTTTTTAAACCAATCCGCCATGGCAAGATTCACTTCGGTCTGGTAATCGTCCGAGGGGCGAATGCCGAGGCGTTGGAAGTACGCAGCCAGGCGCGGAGTCGATGGCGATCGCCAGAGCAGCTTACTGCCATCGCGAGCCGGGTGCGGCTCCACAAAACCCTCCTGCAATTTGCCACGTTCCCAGCGCACCCGATGCACGGGGAAGGCGTCCAGCAATTCATTGGCGAAGAGCACGCCTTCCACCGGTCGCCGGGCGACATCCTCGAGCTTTTCGAATACGGTGAGGCCAGAGGCACGGAGCTTTTCCTGCCGAACCGGACTGCGTTCCACCGCGATATAGGGATAATTCGCCACCATCGGTGTCAGCGCGAGAGCGAGCCCGCCTTCCCCCGCACCGGCCTCGATAATGCTCGGCGCGGTCAGCGCCATCTGGCGGAGCCAGCGGTCAAAGATCGCCCCCAGGAGCGTAGCGAAGGCGGGGCCCACATCGGGGGCAGTAAAGTAGTCGCCGTTCCGGCCGGAATGCGCCCGCCCGGAAGCGTAATACCCGCCCGGCCCATAGAGCGCCTGCTCCATATAGTCGGCAAACGTCACGCGCGTTGTTTTGACCGGCATTTCCCTGTCATTATAGCGACTTTGGTATAATCGTCGACGAGATGGAAATCATTCCTGACCGACAGCAGTTCGTCAGTTTCCCTTTTTACAGACTGGACCCGGTGTGGCGTCGCCTTAGCGACGCCGAACGCTCACGGGGCAAAGCTGAGTTTCTGGAAGTGGCCGAGTCCTATCGCAACCGGATGATCATGCTCCCCTACAGCCTGCAGGGCGTGCGCGGAGATGCCGACTTTTTCTTCTGGCTGGTCAGTTATCAGCTGGATGATTTTGAACAGCTGAGCGCGCGGCTGGCAAACACCGGGCTCGGAAAGTACCTGAGCAAACCTTATTCCTACCTGTCGATGACGCGCCGCTCGATCTACATCGACGCGACGCATCAGCATGAAGGTCAGGAAGGCAATCGGCTGCACATCATTCCCGGGCTGAACAAGTTCGTCTTCGTTTATCCCTTTATCAAAACCCGGGAATGGTACGGGCTCGACAAAAAAGTCCGTCAGGAAGCGATGATGGAACACGTCGCGATCGGACACAAATATCAGTCCGTGAAAATCAACACGACTTATTCCTACGGTCTCGATGATCAGGAATTTGTGCTGGCGTTCGAAAGCGACGAACCCAAGGATTTTCTTGATTTAGTGATGGAACTCCGCGAAAGCAAAGCCTCCGCTTACACCCTTAAAGACACCCCGACCTTCACCGGCATCCGCCATGAATTGGCGGAGGTGCTGGACCTGCTGGACAAGCCGGCTGTCACGAAACAACCTGTAAGTTAAGTCTCGAAAGCCGTAAGCCGTGAGTACGTGAGCCGTAACGGCTTAGGGTTAACGCGCTGACTTGTCGGCTTACGGGTTACGCGCTCACGGCTCACGGCCGTCGAGCTTTAATCGGTACCCCGGTGATCGTCTTACGTTCCGCTTCCTGCAGCTCTTTTGGGGAGGGTGCTAGAATCTTGTCTGCATACGGGCAGATCTTGATCAACTCGCATTCCCAGCAGCGCGGCTTGCGTGCGATGCAGATGTAGCGGCCATGCAGCACCATCGCCTGAGAAAAGAAAATCCATTCGTCCTTCGGCACGATCTCCATCAGATCGGCTTCGAGTTTGACCGGATCGATCTGTTTCGACAACAGCAGTCGTTCATTGCAGAGCCGAAGCATGTGCGTGTCGACGACAATACCGGACGCGATGCCCCAGGTCGCCCCCAGAATGACATTCGCGCTCTTCCGTCCAATTCCGGGCAGCTCCAGCAGCTCATCCATCGTCCGGGGCACTTCGCTGTGAAATTTCTCGACTAACATCTTGCATGCGCCCTTGATCGATTTAGTTTTGGAACGAAAGAATCCGGCGGGCTGGACATCCTTTTCCAGCTGAACCGGGCTGGCCGCCACGTAATCCTCCGGGGTGCGATATTTCTTAAAAAGATAGCTCTGGGTCAGCTCATTCACCCGCTTATCCGTCGACTGGGCGGACAGGATGACCCCCACCATCAGCTCGAGCGGGTTGGTGTGCTTCACTTCGCACAGCGTCTTCGGCCATTGTTTGTGCAGAAGCTGTAGCAGCTTTTTTACAAATCCCGGGTTTTGGTTTTTTGCAGGCGTCATCAGCGCGACCGCACTTTCTTGAGGAATTCGCTGACCTTGGTTAGCGGCAGTGTGTTCACGACGTCGTCCTTCGTCAGCCAGCCCTTCCGGGCGATGCCGATGCCCCGGCTGACGTTGTGCAGACCCTGCATGCTGTGCGCATCGGGGTTGATCGAAATCTTGATCCCCAGCTCTTTCGCCTTCGGCAGGTAACGCCAGTCAATATCAAACCGCCTTGGGTCGGCGTTTAGCTCGATGACTTTCCCCTCCGCCGCGGCCACCTTGAGAATCTCATCGTGATTCACCGGATACCCCTCGCGCGACAACACCAGTCGTCCCGTCATATGTCCAAGGATCGTCACGTATTTGTTCTTTAAGGCTTTCGTGATCCGGCGGTTCATTTCGTCCTCACTCATTTTGAAAAACGAATGCACGGAGGCGATTACAAAATCATAATTGGCCAGGATTTTGTCCGAGTAATCCATGCTGCCGTCCTTGAGGATGTCGCACTCACTTCCCCAGAAAATGTGGATCTTGAACTTCTTCCGCAGTTTCTCGATCTCCTTCGCCTGGTCCGCCACGCGGTCTTCAGTCAGGCCGCCGGCATAGGCCGCGGTCTTGGAATGGTCCGAGATCCCGACGTACTCCCAGCCCATCCGCTCGGCTTCAGCGATCATGTCTTCCAGTGACGCCTTCCCGTCGCTCCAGGTGCTGTGCACATGAAAGGCGCCGCGCAGGTCGCCGACCTCGATCAGGCGCGGGATTTTCCGGGCCCTGGCGGCATCAATCTCCCCGCGGTCCTCGCGGATTTCCGGCGGGATGTAGACCAAGCCCAGCTTGTCGAACAATTCGGCCTCATCGTTGCAGCGCAGCGACGGGATTCCCTGGTTCTGGGGCGGGATGTCCGCTTTCGCGCCACGCGGAATCTTGTAAAGGCCGTACTCGTTGAGCGTCAGCCCTTTGGTATTGGCAAGCTGGCGCATCGCGATGTTGTGCTCCTTGCTGCCGGTGAAATAGTGCAGGGCGAAAGGAAATTGATCGTCTGATACCACGCGCAGGTCCACCTGGATGCCTTCCCGCAGCAGCACGCTGGACTTGGTTTCTCCCTGGCCCAGGACCTGTTCCACCCCGGGCAATTCCACAAATTTCTTCATCAGGTAGTCCGGCTTTTTCGTGCTGGCAAGGATATCGACATCGCGGATGATCTCTTTGTGCCGGCGAAGGCTTCCACAAACCGAAATGCGCTGGGTGCCAGGCAGGTTCTTTAAGATTTCCAGAATCAGGTCAGCAGCCGATTGAGCCTGGTCATAACGGTGGGCTTCGCCATGCTTCTGGAGAAAGGCAATCCCCTTGAGGATATTTTCCTGGGTCTTCTCGCCGAAGCCGTCCAGCGGCGCGACCTTGCCGGCCAGACAGGCCTTCTCCAGGGTCTTGATATCGCAAATCTTCAGTTTTTTACAGAGGATCAGGGCGCGCTTCGGACCAACGCCCTGGACGCGGACGATCTCCATGATGCCCTTCGGCAGAGCTTTCTGAAGCTCGTCGTAATAGGCGAGTTTGCCGGAGCGGACCAGTTCCGTCACCGTGGCCGCGATGCCTTCCCCGATGCCTTTGATCTCGCGGAGCCGCTCCTCGCGAACGACGGTCTCCAGGTCTTCGCTCAGACCGCCGATAATCCGGGAGGCGTTGTGGTAAGCACGGGATTTGAATGGGTTTTCCCCCTTGAGTTCGAGCAGGGTCCCGATGTCTTCAAGGATCAACGCGACGGCAGATTTATGCATGACAGCCTTTCGTCACCCCCGCGGTCGTAGGCGGGGGTCTCACGGCATCCATTGAACTCGGGGGATCCCCCGCCTGCGGCTGCGGGGGATGACGGCTTCGCCGTCAGTTCGTAACCGCTCCCAGCGCCGCTGAGCTTACCGATCGCGCGTACTTTGCCATGACACCCGAGGTGTACCGCGGCTTCGGAGCCTTCCACTTTTTCAGACGTGCTTTGATTTCTGCGGCGGGAACGTCGAGGTCCAGCCGGCGCTTTTTGACATCCAGGGTGATCCGGTCGCCGTTGCGAACGGCCGCGATCGGTCCGCCCACGGCCGCCTCAGGCGCGACGTGGCCGACGACATAGCCATGCGTCGCCCCGGAAAACCGTCCGTCAGTCAGAAGCGCGACTTTGTCACCGAGACCTTCGCCCACGAGCGCGGCGGTGACGGCGAGCATTTCGCGCATGCCGGGCCCGCCGCGCGGGCCTTCATAACGGATCACGACCACATCGCCGGCTTTGATCTTGCGTGCTTTGACCGCGGCAAAGGCTGCGTCTTCGGTATCGAAGACGCGCGCCGGTCCGGAAAACACCTTGAAGTCGTGTCCCGCGACTTTCAGCACACAACCCTCGGGCGCCAGGCTACCCTTCAAGATCACCAGACCGCCGGTGTGACTCAAAGGATTGTTCAGGGGCCTGATCACTTCCTGACCGGCCGCTTCTTCTGCCGAACGCGCCTCTTCGCCGATCGTCCGACCGGTCACCGTCAGCGCTTTCTCATGCAGCTTTTTCGCGTCAAGCAGGCGTTTTGCCAGCAGCCGGATGCCGCCGGCGCGGTAGAGATCATTGGCCACGAACCGCCCGAACGGTTTCAAATCGCCGATCAGCGGCGTGCGGGCGCTGATCTTGTCGAAATCCTCGATCTTGAGTTTGACGCCTGCTTCGTGCGCGCAGGCCAGGAGGTGGAGGACACCATTGGTCGATCCGCCCGATGCCATGATGCCGGTGATCGCGTTTTCGAATGCGTCGCGCGTCATGATCTGAAGCGGCGTGATATTTTTCCGAACGAGGTTCATCACCAGTTCACCCATCTGATAGGCGACTAAATCCTTCTGCGGATCGACCGCCGGCACGCTCGCCGATCCCATCGGCGAAATCCCGAGCATCTCGAACGCCATCGCCATGGTATTGGCGGTAAACTGGCCACCGCAGGCGCCGGCGCCGGGACAGGCGTGGCCTTCCAGAACGTGAAGTTCGGCTTCGCTCATCTTCCCGGCGCTGCAGGCGCCGACCGCCTCGAAAACATCCTGAATTGTCACATCCCGTCCCTGATATTGTCCGGGCATGATCGAGCCGCCGTAAAGCATCAGGCTGGGCCGGTTCAGACGCGCCAGTGCCATCACTGTTCCGGGAATCGTTTTGTCGCAGCCCGACAGCGCGATCATGCCATCGAAAAAGTACCCGCGGCCTGCCAGCTCGATCGAATCCGCGATCACCTCGCGGCTGATCAGCGAAGCCTTCATCCCCTCGGTCCCCATCGTCACGCCGTCTGAAATCGCCACGGTATTGAACTCCAGCGGCGTTCCGCCCGCAGCGCGAACGCCTTCCTTCACTTTCTCAGCCAGGCGGCGCAGGTGGATGTTGCAGGGCATGGTTTCAATCCAGGTGTTGGCGATACCGATCATCGGCTTTGCCAGATCTTCATCGGTCAGGCCGATGGCCTTAAGCATCGCGCGTGCCGGCGCGCGATCAATGCCTTGCGTAATCACGCGACTAAAACGGTTCAAACCATTGGGTTCTTTGGAGCTCATGCGGTTACCTCTTGGAGTTTGGGATACAACGGACGGGAACGGGGCTTATTATAGCGCAGAAATGGGGTACAGGCCGGGAAGGCTCAGGCCGCTGCGAGAACGCGAGAGACGCGCGGCCTGCGAAGCGGATTCTGGTCAAAAAATCGACCGGCCAACCAGGCCATTCCAGCGAGGACGGGTACACCGAGGGCCATGGCGGGCAGGATCAGCAAAAGCGCAGCCAGACTGGCCGATGCCAGTGTGATGGCGCCTGTCAGTTCCAAAACCAGGTAGCCATTTCGAGGCAGCACCGGGCCGGCCTTCGCCGCAAGCCGGACCGCCGCATCATGCACGTGGCCGGCGCCCACCAATCCGGCAACCTCCGGCCCGCCATGCGACATTTCGTACATTTTGTCTGCCATGTATTTACTGCGTGACAGACTGGCAAATTGTGGACGTAAGAATCCTAATGAAACCGTGGCTCTGTCCTCCTCTTTCCTGAAAAGCCATAACGGCATTGCAATCAGGGTCAGCAACACGCGACTGAGATACATCGTTCGATCGTTAATCCGAATATGGTCATCAATCTCCCGCCCGTAATCCAAATTAAAATGGGTCTTAAAATTCTCTTCCGTATACAGGGGGATTCCCAATTGCCGAAGCTGGGCGACCACCTGGTGAACGACTTCAACGTTTCGTGGTTCCAAATCGGTGCCATGGACAATCCCCAGTAAATGGAACGTTTGGCCATTCACGCTGACTTTTTGCGAAAACATGCCGGCTCCGGCATATTCCGAAGCAGGAAACCAGGGAACAGCGCTGGCCTGGAAACTCTCCCACATCAACTCGGTTATGCGATGAAACGTTGGCGAGTTTGGATTCAGGTCCTGGTCTTTCGGCCAGAGACCCGATGACTGAAGATGCTGGGCGAAAGGTCGATAACTTTCATAGACGCTCAACGCTTCCATGATCCAACCTGCAACCTCGGCCTTTGATACGCGAATGCCGGGATTCTCTCGGGCGATTTGATGCAGGATTCGCCACGCCTCTCGATCACGCCACCATTGGTAAAGGTCTAGTACCTTCTCGACGCTGAACGCTGTCGCGGTCCAGAGCGCGGCCCCCGCCAGCTGAGGCCAGACGAAATAGCCAGTCCAGGTAAAAGCCGGAAGGGATGGATGTCGCCACCCGAGATAACCCAGATAGGGAACCATCCACCAGATATTCATAACGCAATAAATCAGAAAAGCACTACGAAGGCGCAGGTAAACCCGCGATAATCGCGATGGGATTCGGATGGAATTTGTCACCATCCCGAGAAGATATCCAGCAAGCAGGCCGGCGACGACCGAACCAACCAGGTGGCTGACACTGGCATGGATCCATGCGTGATAGCGTTCTAGAATTCCCGCCTCGGCGATTCCGAACATACCGACGAAAGCGAACCCCGTCAACACGGCGATGCGGACCAGCCGGGCGAGAGAATTTCGAGCAACGAGACGACTCGCGTCTACAAACACTTCATTAAATTGCGGCCAGAGGGTTTGATACAAGCGCTGATCTTCGTCCATCAACAAGCGCAGACCCCGAACGGCCGGCTGACCCAGGTCCGAAATGGAGAGCGGCACCTTCACCTCGTCTGCCCTTAACTGAAGTTCCCCCAGGGCCGACTGGAGATACTGCCTGAAATCGGGCTCCGAGGGGTTCGCGACAAATCGCGCCATTTGGAATCGAGCCTGCTTCAGCGCCGCCACCAGCACGCGTTCTGAACGCCTGAGAAGGGTTCTTTTCGCGCCGTAGTCGTAATAGCGCCACCCCGCCCCGGTGGAATCGTCGATCGCACGCAGATCCGAATCCGGCTCCTGCACGGCGGTCAGCAGGCGCCGTCGCAGACTCCATACATCCCGGGCACGCCTCCGATCCGCTTTTCGGCGGAAGCCCCAGGCGTCATTCCAGGTCAACATCCGGATAAAACCCTGTCCCAACTGGTGTCCCCAGTTCACCGGCAAACGAAAGATCATCGCGGCGATCAGGGTGATGATCACAAAACTGAGGCCGAGAAAACCCAGGGTCACAACGACCGGCTCGACGATCACGCTGGCCAGCTCGAGGCTGCCTTTGAGCTGGGGTGCCAGGGCTGCACCGATGCCCAGGACAGCGAAGAGGGCGAGCAACGTCCCCGTTAGGCTGAACCCCTTTTCATCGCGATGCGATCGCACGGCTGCCAGCGCGCGGAGGAGTCCTTCGGTAAGGCTGATCGCCTGCGAAGTTTTTTGGGGCTTCGGCTCTTTCGCCAGCTGCTCCCGGATGTGGCGTAATAATTGTTCTTCAGACCCTTTGAACCGGATCCATTGTTCGAAAGTCTTCATCAAGGCGTCCGAGCGATCGGCGCTAAGCCCGGCCCGTGCCATCCGCGTCAAGATCCGTTTGCCGACAACAACCGGATAACCCGCATTGTCGATCGCGGCCGCCAGTCGCGCGGGAACTCTCGGCGATATCGTATGGTCCATTCGGGCGAGCTGCTTTCGATAGAGGTCCTCGACAATATCGCGTCGGCGGTAACCGTAAAACGGATGCAGGCGTGTCGCCAGCTCGGCCGGAGAAAGCTCTTCAAAACGCCCAAGCAGGTCAATATCGAGTGCATCGCGACCCAGCCGGATCCTGGCGATTTCCCACACCCGGGCTCGCATTGCTTCGGCGGATTCAGCAAAGTCGCGGATCGACGATTCAAATTCTTCCAGCATCCCGCGGTGCTCAAGATACAGATAGCGAGTCGGCTTGTTTTCAATGATCGCCCGCGTCTCCTCCAGACGCTTTTTGGCATCCGCGTTTTCCTGCCAGTACGCCGGGATGACGTCCCGGTAAAAGGCGACCTCCGGATCCTGTTGATAGCTGTACGCAGCTTCAAATAATTTCTGTGCGCTGTCCAGCCAGCGCAGATCGGAAGCGAGACTGCCGAGGCTGGTGAGCAGCGGCACAAACATCTGACCCTGCTTGCTCAGTTGAGCGCGAATCGGCTCCTGTCGGAGGAGGGTGGTGAGAGTCTGGATCTGATCCTTCAGGCTGACCCCCGGATCGGGTACGCCCGACGCCGGAATGATATCGACCGCGACCAGGAAATCCCAGAAACGCTTTAAACCAAACGCTAATGCAAATTCGAAGCGAGCGTGATGCCGGAAGGATCGCGCGCGATTGGCCGCGCGGGTGTCCGGATGTTCTTCTACGCGTGTGACATCGCCGACTTCCAGCGTGACCTTCGAATGGGGCAGAGCGAGCTCGGCTTCGGCCGCTTGATCCGCGTCATTTTCCGCTCGACGCACGTCGACGATCGTTTCCAGCAACTGCATTTCCGGCGTCCATTGTGATCTCAATAAGGCATCGTTGAGCGCACGCCAGGCTCCGCCGAGGTCTTCAACCAGGTAGTACATCCAGGCCGCCGCCCGTTTGATCAGGACAGCCACTTCGGGAGATTCAATTTCCGGACTTTCTTCGAGTACCTCCACCGCCTTCGCGTGAAGATCCAGAGGGTCCAGCGCATCCACTGCCAGCCTCAATCGGAGTTTGGCTTCACGCATGCGGTTCTCGGGCGTCGTCTGATCCGATGAAGCCCAACCGATCGCTTCGAGGAGCAACGCGTGGATTGCTTCGTAGTCCGGCTCGCCCGGGGTCCTTTCCAGCAAGGCCTCTGCGAGCGCGGAATTGATCCGGATGCGCTCCGACAGCTCACGTGATTTTTCAAGTTCTTTGTCTTCATCATCCTGTTTTTCGCCTTCGTCCCGTGGTTCAAGGGCCCATTGCCGCGCCCTGCGCAGGGTTTCGACCGCATCCGCGGAACGGTGCATGTCGCGATACATATTTCCCAATTTCAAATTCCGGCGTGCCAGCTCCCTCAAGGCATCGTTCACGGGAATCATCCGCGGGGGCACCGGCTTGGGCCGATAGGAACGCGAATGCGCGAGCGCGGCTTCCAGCACCCGGATGCCAGCGAGCGCGTATTGCGCCGCCTTTTCATATTCGCCCAGCCCTCTGGCGGCCGTCTCAAATTGATGATTGATCAAGTTTTCTTTGATCGGGAATCCCGCGGCCCAGACCTGCTCCAGGGTTGGTCGATAGGTTTCAAGCAGGTCCATCGCCTCCCGATAGCGGGACAGTTCATTTAAGAGTTGGATCCGCATGTACAAAGAGGAAAACCAGGTGGCCGCATTTTTCTGACTCTCATCGTGGATCTTGGTGTAAAGGTCGAGGGCGGCCGGCAGATTCTTCGCTGTGTAAAGCGCATCCGCCTGCTGGATCATCTCATCCGGCGTTTGCGGAACCGCAAAATCCGGCAGGTTCGACTTGGCCGGCCCGAGTTTTGCCCACTTTTTAACGTATTTGTCGACCAGCGCTTCCAGCGCGCGTCGCGCCGTGCGGGTGACAGTCCCATGGACGCTGATCCGGCCGGTTTCCATGGTTTGGCCGAGTCCCGCATCGCTTAATGCAGCGTCGTCCATCGTCAGCTGGTGGGTTTTCAAAAGCTTTTTCAATTCGTCATGAAACCGCTTCGTCAGCGCGCGATGATCCTGAGGCGATTGCTGGGGCATTGCCGCCATCGCGAGGGGCGCGATGACGAGTAAGACCCATGCGTCACGCAGCACGCTGGTTGCGGCATGGATGCTGAAAGGATGCAGAACGAGGAGAACTGGAACCAGAAGGGCCTGCCGGCCAAATTCCGTCCGCGATGCGGGTACCGGCGCGCTTGCGGCAAACGCCGACGGCGAGCAGGAGGCGGAAACAGGTTCAGCCAGCAGGCAGGCAACCGTGAGCACAGCCACGATGCGTGGGAGGAGACCCCTTTTTGCGATGGGCATGACGGCCTTGAGAATAACTCATCCCCGGCGCGCGAAAAAGGGGCCGGAGAGCCAGAAACGTCGGCCCGCGGGACCCATTGGAATACTGGGCCCCTTCATTGAAGGGGGCGATGCGATTGCACGGGCTAAATTTACGGGGGATTCACCACTCGCCGCCGTTGCGGGAATTCCCGCCGTTCCGGGAAATCCCGCCGCTAGGTTCTTGGGGTGGAGACGGGTGCTATGATGGAACTATGGCCGATGTCGTCATCATCGGGGGCGGACCGGCGGGGAGCGCGGCGGCGATCGCGCTGACGGGGATCGGGATGAAGGTCCGGCTTTACGAGAAGGCTCGTTTTCCCCGCGCCAAACTTTGCGGCGGTTTTGTCAGCGCCGAGAGCCTCGCCGACCTGGCCCGACTGGGCGTTCTCGATGCCGTGCGCGCGGCCCCCGGGATTCCGATTCATCGCAGCCGCATCACGGTTCCGTCCGGCGCTCACGCCGAAGCGAATCTCCCTGCGCCTGCCTTGTCGATCGCACGGGCCGAATTTGATGACCTGCTGCTCAACCGGGCGGCTGACCTCGGGGTTGAGGTGATCGAGAAGGCGGTGGCAGTTCTCCCCGAGGACGAGGCTCCCTGGATGATCATCGCCAGTGGTCGCCAGCCAGGCCAAGGGCCGTGGTTTTATGGCCTGCAGGCTTCCTTTGAAGATCGGCAACCCGAGGCATCGACGATCGAGATCCACCTGGTCGGTTCGGGGTATGTCGGCGTGGTGCAACAGGGCACCGGCCGGATCAACGTCTGCGCCTTGACCACCCGGCAGGCGTTCCGCGAAGGCGACGGCTCGCCCGATCAGGCATTGGCGATCTGGATGGATCAGAACCTTCGCCTGCGGGCGCGGCTTTCCGGCGCGCATCGCCAGAGTCGCTGGATGAGCGTCGGACCGGTCGCGATGGGCCTGCGTCAGATCGCCCGGCCGCGGCGCCTCTTTTCCGGCGACGCCGCCTGTGTCGTCGACCCCTTTGCCGGCGAAGGCATCGCGATGGCGTTGCGCAGTGCCCGCCTGCTCGCCCAGGCTTTTTCGCAGACGGGGCAATCGGTGGAAACAACTTACACCCGGGCCTGGCACCATGAGTTTGACGCCTCGCTGCGCTTTCATCGGATCCTGCGGCAATTCCTTGAGCGGCGCGCCCTGCAGGAAATCGCCGTGCAGGGCATGGCGCTGTTTCCCGGCGTCCTACGCTGGCTGACGCGCAAGACGCGACCGACTTATGACGAAATTAGCGACCCTCGACCTTTTCCAATCGCAGCCCAGGGCTGAGCAGCAGCCCTCGCGCTGTTTCCTGAGCGGCTTTGACCCCGTTCTGCCCGCCTGTCGCACACCGCAGAGCCAACTTCTCGACTGGCTGGCCGAAGCGCACCAACGTTCCGGAACGATCGAGCCGGACACGATCCGCGAACGGTTCGCTCGGTTCAGCGCCGCCGCCGAGCAGATTGCCACCCGCGGTCATGAAATTTCCGATTGCAGCCACCGTGACTGGGAGCGCATGGAACTCTATGGTCAGGCGCGACCCGACCTAGCTACGCGCACGGCGATTTTTTCCCGGCAGCTCGACCGCGTGTTTGAACGCCTGTATCCGGAAAACAGCACACCCCCCGGCGCTATCGTGCATGTGACCTGCACCGGCTACAGCGCCCCGAGCGGTGCCCAGAAATTGGTCTCACGGCGCGGCTGGGGCGCCGCGACGGAGGTTGTTCACGCCTACCATATGGGCTGCTACGCGGCCCATCCGGGAATCCGCATCGCCCGCGGCTGGACCTCGCCCAACAACGCAGTCGACATCGTACACACCGAGCTCTGCAGCCTGCATCTCGATCCGACACGCCATGAGCCTGCCGATCTCGTCATCCAGAGCCTGTTTGCCGACGGTTTTATCCGCTATCAGCTTTCCAACGCTCGCCGTAAGGATCGCCAGGAGCTGGAAATTCTCGCCGCGCGGGACGAAATCATTCCGGATTCATCCCAGGCGATGGGCTGGTCCACCGGGCCTTTTACCTTTTTGATGGAGCTATCCAGAGAAGTTCCGTCGCGGCTGGCGGCCGCGCTTCCCGGGTTTGTCGATCGCCTGCTGGGGACATCAGGGGCGGAACACTCAGGGGATTCATCGGAAATTTTCTTTGCAATTCATCCCGGGGGGCCGCGGATCGTTGAACTGGCGCAGAAAGTCCTCGGCCTGGAGCCATCGCAGACCCGGCACAGCCGGCAGGTGTTTCGCGATCACGGGAATATGTCGTCGGCGACGTTGCCGCACATCTGGCAGGCGATGGTGGAGGACCCGGCGGTACCGGACGGTACGACGATCGTCAGTCTAGGTGCCGGCCCCGGTCTGACATTATCTGGAATGGTGTTTCGGAAGAACCCCATTTAAAGTTCAACGAGATTCGATGGGTCAGTCCCACCCCGCCATACGGCAGGAACGCATAATCCAGCGACAATTTCTCAAAAAGAAATCCAACCCCGAACGAGAGACCGGTCACTCCGCTGATATCGCCTTGCGTCAGCGAATTGTAGCCGAGACGCCCGGCCAATCCCATACCGGAAGTAGGATGCAGAACATAGTCGGTTCCGATCGCGACGTACGGGTGGTTATCGATCGGAAATGCCAGATCGAGTGTCCCCAGCCAGTCCCCGGAAATTTGACAGGAGCTGCCGATTCGAAGCGCCAGCGGCAGTCTTTCCGCTTCCTGGTCAAATTTCATCTTCGTCCCAATGTTGGCTGCCGTAAATGCCAGCCGGAACCGCTGGACTATCAGCGACGACAACGCGCCGAAATCGACGGCAAAGGCCTGCGCTGAACTCAGGATCTTCGACTGAATGTATTTGCCGGTTACGCCGTAGGCCGCGCCCCGATTGGAAATCTGATAGGCATATCCGATTGAAGCGGCCAGGTCGTAGGGATTGAAATGCCCGAGCGGGGTATTGTTTTCATCGGTCTGATCCAGGCTGCCCGCGGAAAAATATTGAATTCCCGCCCCAAAGGCATGGCGCCCCACCCGGCGGGCGTAAGCGCCGTAGTCATAGAAGGTGGAGGCCAGGTAAGGCGCATGCATGAACGTCGCCGACTGGTTTTCCAGTCGCGTCATGGCCGCCGGGTTCCAGTAAAGCGCGGTGGCATCGTCAGCCGCCGCACCATACGCTTCGCCCATCCCCACCGCGCGCGCCCCCACGCCGAGCTTCAAAAAATTCGCCGTTGTCGTGCCTTTCGCATCGGAATCGAAATCCGCGAAGGCCATGGCTCGCAACAATAAAACCACAAACACCGTCATTGATTTTTTCATCGTTGCACCGCCACTTTGAAAGATCTGGTTCCCCCGCCGCCCTGGATGTAAACCACGTAGATACCACTGGCTGTCCTCCGCCCCGATTGATTGGCGCCGTCCCAGGTCGCACTGCCGAACTCGTTCCCCGCAAGATCCCGCACCCGCTCACCTTGCAAGGTGTAGATTCGCACCCGCGCGCCGGCCGGCAAACCGGTGAAATGCATGGCGGAATGCCCGGCGGAGAAACGCAGCGGATTGGGGAACACTTGCACCGCTGCAAGCGGGCTTCCTCCCGAACCTTGCCCTGCGGCGCCGCTGAGCACAGCCCATCCCGGCTTTGCCGAGCCATCGCAGTTCCGCAGGCCAACCGTGGCCAGATCGAGATTTAAAAAAAGGCTCGAATTCGACGGAACATCGTGCAGCAGAGCCCACGTGGCGAGCGCCGGATGCGCGGGCGACATCAACTCGGGCAGTCGGTCCAGAAACGTTTTTTGTTCGGATTCCGTACCACTGCCCCGGGAAGGCCAGCCGATCTCAGAGAAAACAACTCGTTCCGGCGCCTGAAGGTGCTGCCCTGCGGCGGCATAATAGTCGGCAGGCATGGCCCAGGGCCCGCTGTAATGGTCGGAACCCAGGAAGGGGCTGCTCGAGGGGTAGGTTGTATATCCGACGAAATCCAACAGGGAAGTTCCTGCCCCCCGAAATGGTGTCAACACCGAATCCCAGCTTCCTGGATTGTCCTCTTCCACTTTTTTCTGAAGATCGTATTGGAAGGACACAAAAAGTTTCACGTTCGGTGTGACCGACTTCACGGCGGGGACGGCGCTTTGGTAAAGCTGGCTGAAAAAAACAAACTCGTTGTCCGCCGGGTTCGCGATTTTGCGCAGCAGGAGTGTGTTGATTTCCGTCGCGAGATGAAAATACTCCGGCTGCAAAGCCGCCGCGTAGGTCGTAGCGTCCGCGATGAACTCGCTGCGCAGGCAGGCATTCTGGAACGAGGCGGTGTTTTGCGTCAGACCGCACGCGCTGGCGACCCACGGCGGCAGGTCAATGTCGGTGCGCAGGCCCGTGAGAACCGTCGGACTCATGCCCAGCATCACCTGTAATCCCGCGGCACGATCCCGCGCAACGCGGGCCGCGATCACCGACTGAAGATTGTGCATTTCCGGCCATTGAAAAAGCTTTCCAGCACAGTGGGATCCGAAGCTTGGAATTCACGTGACTTGAAGTCGCGGC
>JADMIO010817094.1_pt1 | contig 105558 bp, 86 predicted proteins | sample 8958161 | NCBI WGS metagenome assembly JADMIO01 (sample SAMN16585339, study PRJNA669376) | soil metagenome | isolation source: Crop rotation soil | place: USA: Cullars Rotation, Alabama | collected 2011
GCCGCGACTTCAAGTCACGTGAATTCCAAGCTTCGGATCCCACTGTGCTGGAAAGAAGGTGACTTCGTGTCCTCCCGCGCGTTTGCTCTCGATCAGTTTCTCCAGGCGCCGGGCCAGCTCGATATCGTAACATTCGAGGTTATACTCGAAGTTCAGCCGCAAACTCCGCGGATCCCAATTCGCCGAACCAACACACACCCAGCATCCATCAACGACCATTATTTTCGAATGATCGAAAGGAGGCGGGGTCAGCCAAATTCGGCAGCCATGTTCCAACATCTGCCACCATCCCGCGCGGGAAGCCCAATGAACGAAAATGAGATTGCTTTTAGAGGGCAGGACGATATCGACGACGACACCGCGCATGGCAGCGATGTTCAACGCCGAAGTTAAGGCGGGGTCAGGCAGGAAGTAGGGCGTAACGATGCGCACCGAATAGCGCGCGATCGAGAGCGCGCCCAGCAAGGTCCAGCGCAGTTTCTCGAAATCTTCGTCCGGCCCGTCCACGACCCCGCGCGCGAGGACCTGTCCTTTTCGGTCGAGCGGCGGAAACCAGGTGTCCCCACGCAGGGTTTCACCCGTGGTAAACAGCCAGTCATCGGCAAAAGTCTCCTGCATTTGTGTTACGACCGGGCCCTGGACACGAAAGTGGATATCCTGCACCGGCCGCCGGGGCTGGCGTTTGAGACAATGGCCGCGGCGAATGTTAATGCCTCCGGTAAACCCCAATTCGCCATCCACAACCAGGATTTTTCGATGTGTGCGCAAGTTCATGGACATCAGCCACAAGGCAAAGGCAGGCAGAAAACGGGCATACCGGATTCCTTCGCGGCGCAAAACCCGAAGAATCGTGGGCCAGGAATACCGCGCTCCAGCGGCATCAATCAGCACGCGCACTTCAACTCCCCGCCGCGCGGCCTCGCCCAGAGCATGGGCGATTTCACGCCCCACCTCGTCGTTGTCGAAAATATAAGAAACCAATGAAATGCTTCGCCGGGCTCGTCCAATCGCCTCGAGCATTGCCGGGTACACCTCGTCGCCATTCAACAGGGGCTCGATCAAATTGCCGGGCAGCAAAGGCCGCTTCACCACCTGGCCGACGACCCGAGCGAGCATTTGCAGATGGCCAGTATGGCCAGGCAAATGCCGGTGTAATTCATCGGGCGTGCATTCGATCTGTTTTGGATGGGCCCGGTATCGTTCGAGGCTCCCGCGCAGAAAAACGGCCTGCCGGCGCAGACGGTTGATTCCGAAGATGAAGTACAGCGTGGCCCCAATCAAAGGGACCAGCCAGATGAAACCCACCCAGGAAATGGCGGCCCGCGAGTCGCGCTTGTATAAAACCGCATGGCCCGAAGCGGCGACCGAAAGCAGGACCGTGACGCCGGCAAGCAGGATGTGCCACACGCTTAGCGCGAGACCCCATGCATTGGTGGCCAGAACCATCCGCCCCGTTTGATACCGTACGCCGGGGGCAGAGGCAAACTCCCAAACTGGCCTACGCGCGTTCGCTGCGGGCGCTTATTCAGGCAAAACCGGCGTCAGCCGCCAGATGTCCCAATTCCCGCTTTTATTTGAGGAAAAATAAATGTTTCCATCGCTTCCCCAGCACGGCGAAGCTTCCTCGCTCTTATCGGTTGTGAGCTGGGTTCGGGCAGACCCGTCGGCTTTCATAATCCACAGGTCGTAGCTTCCGCTTACATTAGAACTGAAAGCGACCCATTTGCCGTCGGGAGAGAAAGAGGGAGCGAACTGGTTTTTGGGATCATCGGTTAGTTGAGTTAGGCCCGCGCCGTCCGCGTTCATCATCCAAATATCCCAATTGCCGGAAATGTCAGAAGAAAAAGCCAACCGCATCCCATCGGGGGACCACACCGGGTAGGCGCCTTGAACGAACTGAGTCAATTCGCTGCCATCGAGGTTTACGGTCCAGATGTACGGGAGGTTCTTTTCCAGCACGGTATATTGTTTGGCTCCAGTCACGACGAATGTTTCCTTCAAATTTCCTCGCGAGGTAAACGCCACTTTTTTGTTGCCGCTCGGAGCCGCTGCCGGGGCAAAGTCATTCATGTCACCGCCCTTCGTGATCATCGTGGTCCCGCCGGCTCCCGAAGCCAATTGCTTCCAAAGGCCGTAAGTGCCCAGGCGGTTGGAAGTGAATACGAGTGTCTTGCTGTCCGCCAGCCAGGAGGGGTGAATGTCGTTGGCGGGATGGCTGGTTACCTGGACCACATTCCGGCCGGTCGCGCTATCCATGCTCCAGAGGTCATACTGTCCTTCTTTATAAACTTCGAACGCAACGGTTCTGCCATCCGGTGAAACGACCGGGGCAAATTCATCCTGAGGTGTTTGCGTCATGCGGGTCACGTTGCGAGCCGCACCGGTGGTAATCACGACAATCGTTCGCTTGTCTGTTTGCGCGCAAGAGACCGCCAACAGCGTCAGCGCGCCCACAGCGGCAAAACGAAACTTTTTTTGAATCATCTGAACATACTTCATAGGTGTCCTGGTAATTTTTGGGTTAAGCTCGGCGATACTTTGGCCAAACTTTTCATGGTGTCAACTCTCCAAATGGAAAACGCCTGGTTTTCGCCTTTTGCCTTTTGGTTTCGACTCAAAGACTTAATCTGGCGGCCATATGCAAACAGATTGGTGGCAAAACCTTCTCTGGCCGGGCGGCAAACTGCTCGGCATCGACTGGAGCTGGTGGAAAGTGATTGGCTGGACCGGGAACGTGGTCTTCTTCAGCCGTTTTTTCGTGCAGTGGTACGCTACGGAAAAATTGAAACGGGTGGTGGTGCCGGCCGCTTTCTGGTGGCTGAGCTTGTTAGGATCCTTGTTGCTCCTGGCATATTCCCTGTTCTATAAACGGGATTCCGTTTTCATCTTCGCTTACGCTTTTACCTGGATTCCGTACATTCGCAACCTGGTCATCCATCGCCGCCATGAAGAGGCGCATTGTGACTGCCCGCGATGCAACGCCTCCTGCCCGCCGCACTCCCACTACTGTTTCTCTTGCGGGACTCAACTCACCGGCGGCTGACATGCACGAGATTACTTTCCTGCAGGATCTCGCCGTAGTCATGATTGTGGCGGGTCTGGTCACAATTTTCTGCCATCGTTTCAAGCAGCCGGTAGTGCTGGGTTATATCCTCGCCGGAATAATCATCGGTCCGCACACGCCTCCCTACGCGCTGATCAAAGACGAGGAAACCATAAAAACCCTGTCTGAATTGGGCGTCATCCTTCTCATGTTTTCGCTTGGCCTCGAGTTCAGCCTGGGAAAACTCAGGCGCGTCGGCGGCGCGGCTTTCATTGCGGCCTTGCTGGAGATCCTGTTGATGGTTTGGGCGGGTTATGAACTGGGAAGACTGTTCGGGTGGAAAACCATGGACAGTCTTTTTCTCGGAGCCATGCTCTCGATTTCCTCGACGACGATCATCATCAAAGCCCTGGCCGAACTAGGCAAATCGAAGGACAAATTCGCTGATTTAATTTTTGCCATTCTAATCATCGAGGATGTCCTGGCTATCGTGATGATCGCGTTGCTTTCCGGCATCGCCATGACCGGGCACCTCAACCTCGCCGATCTTGGTGGAACTATTGGAAAGCTGACGGTTTTCCTCGCGGCGGCCCTCGTTGTGGGATTGCTGGCTATTCCACGCCTCATCGCCTACGTGGCGAAGTTCAAAAGTCATGAGATGCTCCTCGTCACGGTGCTGGGCCTTTGCTTCGGCTTCGCGTTGCTGGCGGTGAAGCTGGGCTACAGCGTCGCGCTGGGTTCATTCATAATCGGCGCGGTCATTGCTGAGGCCCGCGAGATTCACCGCGTTGAAATGCTGGTCGAACCGGTGCGGGATATGTTCAGCGCGATCTTTTTTGTGGCGATCGGCCTGCTGATCGATCCTCGCCTGCTGGTTAACTATTGGGCGCCGGTCCTTATCATCACGGCCGCTGTCATCGGTGGAAAAATTTTGGCTTGTTCCTTCGGGGCATTCATCGGCGGAAATGATAGCCGCACCTCTCTGCGCGTGGGCATGAGCCTCGCCCAAATTGGCGAGTTTTCCTTCATCATCGCTTCCCTTGGATTGTCGCTGAAAGTGACGAGTGATTTTCTTTATCCCCTTGCGGTAGCTGTCTCCGTGTTAACCACGCTGACAACGCCTTATTTGATTCGCAGCACTGACCGGCTGGTAAATTGGTTTGATCGGGCAGCGCCGGTTTCCCTGGTAAATTCCCTTGAAGTGTACACCCGGTGGGTCGATCAACTTGGTTCCGAACGCCATGCCACCATGGCCGGAAAGATGGCGCGCCGATGGCTGTGGCAAATGGCCCTGAATGCCGCCCTGATCGCCGCCATTTTTGTCGCGGCTGTATTAGTGGCGCGCCATCCGCCCGCCTGGCTGCTGCGATTCAACTTCGAGCGCGAGATTAGCCATGCGTTCCTTTGGTTGGCGGCCGCGATTCTTTCGCTGCCCCTGCTCATCGCGATCTATCGCAAGCTCGAAGCCCTGGGATTGCTGGTGGCGGACCTCAAGATAACCAAAGAGGCGGCGGGCGAACGCATGGCGGCGAACCGGGCCATCGTCGCCCGTATCATACCCGCCGCCGGGACGGTCGGATTGATTCTGTTCACTCTCATTCTCAGCGCCCCGCTGCTGCCCCCTGTGAAAATGCTGATGGGACTTTTGCCGTTGCTGGCGCTGTTGACCTGGCTTTTCTGGCGGTCCTTCATCAAAATCTACTCGCGGGCCCAAAGTGCCCTGAAGGAAACTCTCGCCGAAGCACCCGCGCCTCGTCCGGGGCACCAACCCGAAGCGCCAGCCGGCCTCTTGAGCCAGGCAAATCTCGAACTAGTCGCTCTCACCGGGGATTCCTCGATTCGGGGCAAGTTCATTCGCGAAATTGAGCTCCGGAGCCTGACGGGCGCCAGCATTGTGGGAATTGAAAGAAACGGAGTCAACCTGGTTAACCCAGGGCCTGACGAGGAACTCCTGGCAGGCGACCACTTGCTGCTTCTGGGCAGCCCGGCTCAACTACAGGCTGCCCGGCAAATGCTCGCTCTCAAATCGTGAAGGCCAGCGGCAGCGCCGCCCCGCCATCTTATTCTTCCCCCTTCTTGCCGTCCCCGCTGCCACCCATCGTGTTCATCAGGTCGATCAGGGGCAGAAACATCGCGATTACAATGCTACCGACAATCACGGCCAGGAACACGATCATGATTGGCTCGAGCAACGAGGTCATTGCGGCTACCGCATTATCGACTTCGTCGTCATAATTGTCGGCAATCTTTAAAAGCATTTCGGGCAGCGCGCCGGTTTGTTCACCAACGTCCACCATGCTGATGACCATGGGAGGAAAAACACCCGAGGCCTCGAGGGGAGCGGTGATGGTTTCGCCTTCCTTGACGCTTTCGTGGACCGCGTTGACGGCATTGCTGATAACGACGTTGCCGGCGGTTTCCTTAACGATCGTCAGGGCCTGGAGGATCGGCACGCCGCTGCTGACCAATGTGCCTAAGGTGCGGGTGAACCGGGAGATAGCAACTTTGCTCACAACCGGGCCCACGACTGGCATCTTCAGCTTGAACTTATCCCAGGCATGGCGGCCGAACTTGGTCTTTTTGAACAGCACAAAGAGGATGACGACTACCGTAACGATGGCGAGTGTCACTAGAATGTTATCCTTGACCGCCCGGCTGATCCCGAGAACCAGCCGAGTAAATGCGGGCAGTGGACGGCCCTCGCCCATCCCGACGAACACCTGCTCGAACGAAGGAATGACCTTGATCATCAGGACCATCAGAATTGCCACGGCGACAATCAAAACCGCCACCGGGTAGAACATGGCGGCAATGACTTTGCCTTTGATTTTTTGGGCCTTTTCCATGAACTCAGAAAGCCGGTTCAGGACGACTTCGAGGACACCGCCCAGTTCTCCGGCCTTAACCATGTTCACAAACAGGCGGTTAAAAACTTTTGGATGTTGCGCCAATCCTTCGGAGAAAGTGCTGCCACCCTCGATGGAAAGGGCCAGCTCCGCGATGATGTTTTTCAGCGTGGGATTTTTTTCCTGTTTCTCGAGCACGCGCAAACCGCGCAACAAAGGCAAGCCGGCATCCACCAACGTCGCAAGCTGCCGGGTGAAGGTGGTTAAAACCTTCGACTTAACTTTCCCGCTCAGTCCGGGAATGTTGATGTTGATATTCCCGGCGCCCTTTTTCTTTTTGGCGGCCGGTTTGCCGGCTCCTTTGCCGCCTTTTTTTTCCGGCTTTTCTTTTTCCGACTCGACGATTTTGGTCGGAAAAAGCTGCATCTCCTTGATGCGGCCGATAGCCTCATTCTGACTGGCGACTTCGAGAGTGCCGCGGGTTTCTTTGCCATGGGCATCCATGGCGACGTAATTATACTTGGGCATAGGCGCGGGAAAAAATGAAGTGCCGGGAGGTTTTGCCGGAAAAAGACGTCCGAGAGAAATCGTGATCGGTCGCGGGCGACCGCTCGAAGCCGCAATCCCATTCCCCAATTGTCCAATGCTCCATACCGATGCTCATGTGTATTTTACGACTTCTTCGATAGTTGTATCACCATCAAATATGCTGCGCAAGCCGTCCTCGCGCAGAGTGACCATTCCCAACTCCACGGCCTTCTGCCGGATAACGACCGTGGGAGCGCGTTCATTGATTAGAGTGCGAATGGCATCATTGATCACGAGCAATTCGAAAATTCCTTTTCGGCCCTTATAACCGGTATCATTGCACGAGGAGCAGCCCCGCCCATAATAAAACACTTTATCTCCGAGGTCATGCGGCGAAAGGTTGAGCATCGCCAATTGGTTTTCCGTAGGTTCAAACGGGGTGCGGCAGTTTTTGCAAATAGTCCGAACCAGCCGTTGCCCGAGCACCGCCACCATCGTGGAAGATATCAAGAACGGTTCCACCCCCATGTCGATCAACCGCGTGATGGCTCCGGGCGAATCGTTCGTGTGAAGCGTGCTCAGAACCAGGTGACCGGTCAGGGAGGCCTGGATGGAAATCTGCGCGGTTTCGAGGTCGCGCATTTCACCCACCATGATGATGTCGGGATCCTGCCGCAAAAAGGAGCGCAAGGCTTTGCTGAAAGTGAGCCCCACGGCTTCCTGGACGGCCACCTGCATGATGCCTTCAATATCGTATTCGACTGGATCTTCGGCCGTCAGCAACTTCGAATCGATCGTATTGACCCTCCGTAAACAGGAATACAACGTGGTGGTCTTCCCGCAGCCCGTAGGGCCGGTTACGACGAAAATGCCGTTCGGGCGTTGGATCACTTCGTTGATGTAATCGTAAATGAACTTAGGCAGGCCCAACGACTCGATCTCCAGATTCACGGCCGAGCGATCCAGCACGCGCAACACTACCGATTCTCCAAATTGCGTCGGCAGCGTGGAAACGCGAAGATCCACGACACGATTTCCCAGGGGCATAGTGATGCGCCCGTCCTGCGGCAAGCGCCTCTCCGAGATATTGAGGTTCGCCATGACCTTCAAGCGGGAGATCACCGGCAAAGCCAGGTGCTTGGGAGGCGGGGACATCTCATACAACGCGCCGTCCACGCGGTATCGAATCCGAAACTCGGTTTCAAAGGGTTCAAAGTGAATATCGCTCGCGCGGTCCTGGACGGCCTGCATCAACACCAGGTTCACGAAGCGCACGATGGGGGCCACGTTGGCGAGGTCCACCATCATCCCCGCGTCCTCGGTTGCCTCCAGTTCACTGACTTCTTTGGCAATGTCCTTGTCTGCGCCTAATTGCTTCAGGATGTCGGTGACGCTGTCACTATCCTCCGGATAGTATTTTTCGATGTTCTTTTGGACCTGGACCGGATCCGCAACGACGAGCTGCAAGCTGTGTTTGACGACAAAACCCAACTCGTCCATGCGCGTGCTGTTCATCGGGTCTGCCAGCGCGATCTGCAACACGCCATCGGTCAAGGCGACGGGGAGGGCCTGGTACATCCGGGCGGTGTTCGCCGGGATGGCCTTGATCACTTGCGCGGGAAGCTCGCGGCCGTTCAGGGCCACCACTTGCGTTCCCAACTGATCGGCCATGAGCTGCAAAATGGTATCCAGATCCATGATCCCCAAGTCCTGCAAAACCTGGATGATCGGTTTGCCAGTCCGTTTGAATTCAGCCTGGACCTCTTCGAGTTGAAGGTCGTCGATCAGGCTCTGCTCCCGGATGACGGAGAGCAGTGGATTTGAGATTTCGTCGGACATGTTGGATCAGACTTTTCCGGCGCCAACGACCGGACCGGTTTCCGCGCCGACGGCCTGGGCGAGTTCGAGTTCCTGCAGCTTTGCCTGGATGGTCACCGGGTCCTGGGCTTTGGTTACCACTTCTTCACGGGCGATCATCCCGGCAAGATACTTTTCTATCAGGAATGAGTCCAGCGTCACCATGCCGTATTTGGCTCCCGTTTGAATATCCGATTGAATGCGGAACGTCTTGTTGTCGCGGATCAGCGCCGCGATCGAGGGCGTGTTGACCATGATCTCGAAAATGGCTACGCGGCCGGGTTTATCGATTCGCGGAACGAGCAGTTGGGAAATCACCGCCTGCAAGACCGTCGAGAGCTGAATGCGGATCTGCTCCTGCTGGTTCGTGGGAAACGCGTTGACCAAACGATCGATCGTCTTGGCCGCTCCGGTCGTATGCAGTGTGCCGAACACCAAGTGCCCCGTTTCGGCCGCGGTCACGGCCGCATCAATCGTTTCCAGGTCGCGCATTTCGCCGACCAGAATCACGTCCGGATCCTGGCGCAAGGCCCTCCGCAGCGCTTCGGCGAAATTCGGCACATCTACTCCAATTTCCCGCTGGGTTACCAGGGCTTTTTTATGTTTGTGATAATATTCGATCGGATCCTCGATCGTGATGATGTGAGCCTCGTCACGTTCTTCGTTGATGATGTTAATCATCGAAGCCAATGTCGTCGTTTTGCCCGAACCCGTAGGCCCGGTCACCAGACAGAGACCCCGGGGTTTGTAGAGCAACTCCTTGGACGAGGGCGGTATGCCGATCTGCTCCATGGTGAGCAACTTGCTGGGAATTTGCCGCAGCACCATGCCGAAATTCCCCTTCTCCTTGAACACGCTTACACGGAAGCGAGCCATATCGCCGAAAGCGAAACCAAAATCAGCGCCGCCTCGTTCGCGCACATGCTGGACATGATCGTCCGAGGTGATGCTGCGCATCAGTTCTTCGCTATCCTCGGGCTTCAGGGCCGGGCCTTCAACGCGATGCAAAATACCATGCACGCGGATGGTGGGAGGTGTGCCAACGCGGATATGGAGATCGGAAGCTCCTTCCGACACCACCAACTGCAACAAATCGGACATCGAGTATGACATGAGTCAGATCAATTCAAACAATGATTAAGCTTTTTTCCGGGAATTTGGACAAGGATAAACCGCCGGGGTCACGAAGAACTGATACTTACTCGACATCGCCCACGGTCGCGCGGATGACTTCTTCGGGAGTGGTCAGGCCGGCCATCGCCTTGCGGATCCCGTCCTCGCGCAAGGTGCGCATACCCATTTCTCTCGCCCTCGCCCGCAAAACCGAGGAGGGCACTTTTTCGTAGATCAGCTTGCGCGCTTCGTCATCGATCACAAAAATTTCAAAGATTCCAAACCGCCCGCGGCAACCTGTTCCCGAACAATTGGAGCAGCCTTTTCCTTTCTGAAAATTGGAACTCGAGATCGTCGAAGGATCAATCCCCAGCGATCGTATTTCGGCATCTGTGGGCGGAAACGGGGCGGCGCATTGTTTGCAGATCTTGCGGACCAACCGTTGCGCCATCAGCGCCCGCGTGGAGGATGCCACCAAAAATGGTTTTACCCCAATATCGATCAACCGGGTCACGGCGCTCGGAGCGTCGTTCGTGTGCAGTGTTGAAAACACAAGGTGACCGGTCAGGGAGGCATTGATGGCGATGGTGGCGGTTTCCACGTCACGAATTTCCCCAACCATGATGACGTTGGGCGCCTGGCGCAGGATCGACCGCAGCGCCATTGAAAAGTTCAAGCCAACACCTTCGTTGACCTGGACCTGATTGATGCCGGCGAGCAAATATTCCACCGGGTCTTCCACCGTGATGATTTTTCGATCCGGGCGATTGATAAAGTGCAGGCAGGAATAGAGCGTCGTTGTCTTGCCCGAGCCAGTGGGGCCCGTCACCAATAGAATTCCGTCCGGCAAGCCAATCAGCCGTTCAAAAGTCTGCTGGTCGTCGGTAAAAAAGCCCAACTCGGGCAATCCCAGCCGCAAGCCCTCTTTATCCAGGATACGCATGACGATGCTTTCGCCATGATTGGTGGGCAGGCACGATACGCGCAGATCGATCAATTTGCCGCCCACAGCTGTCTGGATACGTCCGTCCTGCGGAATTCGATGTTCCGAAATAGACATGTTCGACTGAATCTTCAAACGGCTGATGATCGAAGGCTGAAGCCGTTTCGGAGGCGGCTTGATTTCATGCAACACTCCGTCGATGCGATAACGAACCCGAAAGGTTTTGGCCAGCGGCTCGAGATGAATATCCGAGGCCCGCATCTTGAAGGCCTCAATGATGAGTGAATTAACGAGCTTGATCAGCGGGGCATCCGCCTCAACGGTTCCGCCGTCATCGGCCGCTCCGGCCTGAATCTCGACATGTTCCTCAGTGAGTTCCTTGATCGTATCCGCCAGAGCGGGATCAACCGATCGGCCGCCGCGGTCCGCGTAATATTTGCTGAGGGCCGCCTCGATATCGGACTCGGAAGCGACTTGCAAGCTGATGTCGGCATGCAAGAGGTGGGTCAGGCTGTCGATGGTATCCAGGTCGGAAGGATCGGCCATGGCCACCGTCAGGCTGTTCTCATGCTTGAAGACGGGAACTACTCGATATTTCTTGGCGATGTGCCGGGGGACCGAGGCGATCACCTCGTCCGGTATTTTCACCGCTGAAAGCGACACCACTTCCGCGCCGAAATGGGCTGCTTTGGCCTGGGTCACGTCCTCGGGCCTCACCAATTTGTTGGCGAGCATCAGGTCTACCACCCCCACGCCGGCGGACTGCGCTTCGCTGCGAAGGCCCTCGACCTGCTCGGCGCTTACAAAACCAAGGTCGATCAAAATATCTACCAGATAGTCGTCTTTTTCAGCCACGGTTCGGTTTCACTACTCACGTTTTTTCGTGGGATATGTGTCAAAACAGAGTACTGCCCCCCGGTCGAATGTCAATGCGAAGAGCGCATCCTGCCGAAAAAATCCAAACGTCACTTCAAATCCCAGCCGGTATGAACGTCGTAGCCAATGTTCGGATTATCGGTGTTCAGTACGCCATTGGGGCCATAACTGAACCAGTTCGGATCGTAATAATTTCCGGGTTTATTCTGCCGGAACAAGACCTTCCAAAGGCTGGCATGAAAATCTGCGTAAATGACGTTCAGCGTCGGTTGGGCCGGCGTGTACGAACTGGGCAAGCGCTTATAATGGAAATCCTGATTCTCGTGATAGATGATTTGGCTGGAGGGCTTGAAGAAATCCGAGGCCTTCAAACCGGGAAAACGGACGGTGTTATCCCAAATCACGAACCGATAACGGTAAGAGGAAAAGGTGCTGTTCATCGAAATGACGCCATTAGTGGGAGGGTTCACTCGATCGCTGGGACACCAGAAAACTCGGAAATTAGGCAGGTTAAGGTCGCGAGGCACCCCTCCGAGCATGTCGGTGAATTGGACGGTGTTGGGGGCAGTGCTTACGTTGCCCGGGGTCGATCCATATTTGATGGCGGAAGGCATTCGATCTTCAAAACTATCCGTGTATACAGTGAAGGCGACGCCGATTTGTTTCAGATTGCTTAAGCAGGCAATCCGCTTGCCTTTCTCGCGGGCGGATGAAAGGGCGGGCAAAAGCATAGCCGCCAGGATCGCGATAATCGCAATGACCACCAGCAGTTCAATCAAGGTAAAAGCGCATGTACGAAGATTGCGGCGATACCAGCGAGAATTGGCGGGTGAACCGTGCGGTCCGGAGGGCCCGACGGCTGATTTGAGATCGAATTTGAGCATTTCCGAGCGATTTTGGGCCTGCCGGAGAATTTTACACATCACGATGAAGTTGTAAAAGGTAGAAAGCCCAGGATTTGGCGGCGGCAAACAAAACGGCTTGACATATTTATGCGAGCTGATTAGCTCAAAACGCTGAATCACTCAAACTCACTCATGGCCGGGAATGCACATTGCATGCACGATTATTTTCGTTTGTCCCCCCAATTGAGATTTTGTGATCAGACTCCTGCCTGGAGATTAATGTGATGCTCAATAAGTGAACCCCCATTATTGCTAAACCAGATATGATCATCGAACCCAGTCCACGTTACCCTAAATCGGTCAGCCGCACGCCATTTTCGCTGGCCGTGGCGTCCATGTTTTTGATGGAAACTGTCGTTTCGGCGTTTCCACCGGGCCCTGTTCCGCAGGTTCCGGTCGGAGGAGGACCTCCCGGAGCATTTCCCAACACGATGGTTAGCGGGGTAAATGTGGTCGCACGAGGCAACAGCAGTGCGTTCAACGGGAATGTGGAGATTGCGTCATTCGATGGCAACGGGCCTATTCCGTGGGCGATCAACCGCTACAACCGGGGAGATTTCTCGATGCGATTGAGCGTGGCCAATTCAGCCGGAGCAAATGCCAACACACTGAACCAAGGGTTCATTGATTTTGGTGGTTCGGCAGACGCCTCGCTACCACAAAACCAGGCATGGCGTCCGAATCCGCAGCTGGGAATTGCGATTCCGACAGCGCGACAGAACGGACCGATAAATTGGGGTGATGGCGTGGGAGATTTTTATCCGACGGTGGCGATCTCGCCTGCCTCGTCAGGCTCTGGTTACAGCATGGCTGATGGCTCGTTTGGTAACGGGCAATTGGACATCAATACCGGATCAGCGGGAAATCCCCCAACGGGCAGTCCTGAAGCAAACTTCTCATTTTCAGTCTCATGGTTTCCGTATGATGCCGGCTGGCTCGGCGGCAACGTGGGCAACCCAGATTCGAGCACAGGGCTTCCACAATGGAATGGGGCCGGCGAGCATGCGGCGGGGTTGACTGCCAGCATTATGCGTTGGTCTGACTTCCCTATTGGGAGCGGGATTTATGGCGGACTGGGAGAACTTCGTCTTCCGGGTGTGGACGCGTTGACCAACGGGATGATCTTCACAACCTCGTCTCAAGGAAATAGCGACGTGAACATCGTTGGAGTCGCTCCCACGAACGACACCACGACCGGGATCTCAGGCTGGATTATTACGGTTCGGGAAGACTCCTCGCTAAATGCAGAGGAAGTGGCGACCGCCAACCAATTCCAATTCGAGTTTGTTTATGTCCCGTACACGGCACAAAACCTGATCGGCGGTTATATTAACGGCTCGACCGGGGCGAAGATCCAATCGGCTGGCACTTTCACCCTCGCGCGGACGGGAGCAGGAACTTACGAAGTAACGATTCCTGGCAAGACGGGCAGCAGCGGCACTCTCCTGTTGCAGGCGGCCGAATTGGAAACGACTACTTCGGTGCCTATGGCGAGCCGGGCTTTCCTTTCGTATCAATACAACAGCGGCACGGGCAAATTTGTTATTCAGAGCCGCAAAATGACGACCGATACGATTGCGACCCTCAGCGACGTCAACTTTTACGTGACCTGGGTGGATTTCCAGAATCCGTTGAGCCCTCCCGATGGCCCGCGACTGCGCGCCAGGGATGCCGTGGCGGTTTCCGACCCGAATCTCATCGCCGCCAAAGAGGGCAACCTGGCCGTGAATACGGAACAACCGGAAGTCCTCGTGACCACAATTGATCAGTTTAATTCCGCCGGATACATCGACCCGACTACCGGAAGCCTCGCCCAACAGGCACTGGTAGGGTATTTTTACAACCCGACCAATCTTTCGTTTGTGCGCGGGCCGTTCCTGATTATGGGCAACTCCAACGGCCAAATCACCCGCCACGATGTGAAATATAATCCAGTTAGCCACCAATATGATGTCGTGGGCAACGCACGACTCTATGATGGAACGTCCGATCTGCTGATGATCGCTCGGGTGAACCCGAATTCGATTGCCGGGGGGAACGATCCCTTGATTAATGTTTTCATTTATGACGGTCTTACCAACGGCCTCTCTTACGATGACGTATCCCTGGCGGTCAGCAGCCAGAATGGCAACTTCCTGGTCGTTGCCGAGCATAAAGTAGCCGGCGAAGGCGAAGGGACTTACGGCGCTTTATTCGGACCGACGGGTGCGGTGCTGACACCGACGCCAAGCCGACTCGATCTGCGCCAGTCGGCCGGAGATGAAGATGATCCGGACGTCGTTTATCTGCCGAAGAAAAATGTATTTCTTTATATCTCGAACACGGACGCTTCAGCCGCGGGCCAGTTAACCAACCGCATTGTTGGATCCGTCATTCAGACAACCGCCAGCGGCGGCAGTTTGCAAATCAGCGGGGTGGAACAAAGCCTGTCCGCCGATTCCGGCCCGGCCCAGGGGCACCCTGCGTCGATTGAAAATCCTTTCAACGGCGAGGTCGTGACGGCTTTCGATATCGGGGGCAACAACGTGCCTAATGGACAGCTTTCCTATTACAACATCGGCACCGGGCCAACCTATCCCTTTAGCGTGGCTCGCGCACCGATTAACTACCTGACCGGCACGGTCGCAAACCCCTTCAGGCATCAACATCCGCAATTGGATGTTGACCCAACCAGTGGGACGTTCGTGATTGGTTATCAATGCCGCGAGAGTTCGCTGGGCTACACAAACGCATACGTGTTTAGTGTGCTCAACACCAACGGTGCGATAATGCCCAGCCAGTTGGGCCTGCCTTACTTCCTGGCCGAATCCGGCGGCCCGATCGATACTGGCGCAAACTATCACAACATCAAATATGATCCTAACAGCGATTCGTTTTTGGTGGTTTATACGGCGGACAATCCTCTGGGCGGCAATCGCACCACCTACTTAACATCGGTGGGCGTGACGTCCTACCACCTGGCGCCGCCGACACTGACGATTCAGGTAAGCGGCCCGAACGTGATCTTGCGATGGCCGACCGCGGCGGCTGGATTCACGCTCGAATCCAAGTCAGTCATCAACGGACCAACGTGGACCGCCGTAGGAACAGCGCCGGTCATTGAAGGGAACTTCTACAAAGTAACTGTGCCTGCCAGCGGTGCAGCGAATTTCTACCGATTGCGCCAGTAAATTAAGAGCTGTCACGATAGCAATCCGTTAGAATGTTTCAGAGGGCGCGGAGTTTCTCCGCGCCCTTTCTCTTTGCCTCGCGCGCGCACGGACAGGCGGCTTCAGGCCTTGTGGCCTTTTAACAAACCTAATCGGTATTGACTGCTCGAATCGGGTCTGTCTAAGTTGCGCGCGATCAAGCGTCCCTGACCTAAGTTTCGCGTTAATAATGGACCTCTGAGGACAAGCCAGATTACCTATGTCAAATCAATCCATGAAACCAGCCGTGGCGAGCGAATTGCAAAGACAGCTTAACCAGGAATTGTCGTCGGCTCACAAATACGAGGCGCTCTCCCTTTGGTGCGAAGATGCCAATCTCAAAGGTTTCGCGCATTATTTTATCAAACAGGCGGGGGAAGAGCGAGGCCACGCAAGACGCTTCATGAAACATTTGCTTGATCGGAAAGTTCTGCCTCAACTGAGCGCGATCCCGGCGGCCGAAAATAACTTCAATTCCCTTCTGAGCGTGGCCCAACAAGCGCTGAGCATGGAACAAAGCAATACCTCGGGCATTCATGCTGCTTACGAGGTGGCTTTGCGCGAAAAGGATTATCCCGCGCAGGTCTTTCTTCACTCTTTTATCAGTGAACAAGTCGAAGAAGAGGACTGGGCCAACGAAATGATTGAACGCGTCACGCGGGCGACTTGTGCCGGCAGCATTGGCGAATTGGATCGCCACATCGAACGCTACCTGGAGGACGAACCCAGCGCTACGAAATCGGAATAAGATTTCCGATCTTCTTCGCTGCACGCGACAGCGCCGAATGCTCCAACGGGTTGCCAACTCATCGGCGCCCTTTACCGGCGGTTTGCTGGTTCACGGTTTTGCGTTAGCTTGCAAGCATGAACTCGCCAAACGTCGAGACCATTGCCCGGCATTATGCGGGCATCCTCCAGGAGTTAGGGGTTGATCCTGAGGCCGAAGGCACGAAGGAAACTCCTCTGCGCGCCGCCAAGGCCCTGGTTGAAATGACCGAAGGTTCCCGGACCGCCACCGATCAGCTCACCAAAATGTTCAAGGCGGAATGTCAAACCGCCGTCTGCCATGACATGGTGATCGTGGAGGGTATCAAGGAAGTAGGTCTATGCGAGCACCACCTGCTTCCGATTCTGATGGAGATTACCATTGCGTACATCCCTGACCGAAAGATTCTGGGGCTTTCGAAGTTGTCCCGCATTGCCGGGTATTTCGCGCGCCGCCTGCAAAATCAGGAACGAACCGCGCACTTGATTGCTGTTTTCATCGAACAAATCGTCGAACCTCTCGGTGTCGCTGTGCTTATTGACGGCAAGCATATGTGCGCAATGGCTCGAGGCGTCCGGGATACTCATTCCGTCATGAAAGTAAACGTGATGCACGGCGCGTTCCAAAAGGATCAGAGTCTTCGAAACGAATTATTGTCCCGCCTTTGCGGCCGGTAGCAGGCCGGCGATCGCATCTTACGCCTTCTTTTTGAATCCGATCGACCGGACACGAATAAATTCGCCCGGCTTGCCGGCCGGCACGGGGTCGAGCCGCAGTCGAGTTATCATTCCGCGATATTCCCGGGAGGAGGACAAAGTGACCTCGTAGGTATGAAAGCGTCCGTCGGGCACGAGTTCAAAATCGATCCGCCGTTCTTCGGAAAATGAATCCGCGTCCAGCCTGCTCCAGAAAACGGCGGCGCGCGGGTCGCTTACTCGGCAGGCCGCTTCGATGAGCAAACGCGGTGCTTCCGCTGCCATCCAAAAGCCGGCAGGACCAATCAGTTGCGGATCATTTCCCTCCAGCCGCACGTTCAAGGCTCCTCGAATCGGCCAACCCGTGTCCGTTGCGTTTTGATAATGCCAATGCTGCCGGTCCTTCTCAAAACGATAGTGGGGCGAACCGCCTTTTTGGCTGCGGCTTTGGACGAACCCTCGAATTTCCTCCAACCGACCGACTATGAGCGTGTAACCAAATTCCGTCTCGATATTATGATCGATGATTTCTTCCTGCAATGGCGCTATGTAACCGGTGGGATTATCCTTCGGGCCTCCGCTTCCGGGTTTTCCGGCAAACCCGCCGATAAACTGATACGTGCCCGGCTCCCAAATTCCCAGGCCCCAACCGGAGTCGTCAACCAGAGCTGCCCAATTCTCAGTGGCCATCCAACCGGTCCAGGGAAATTTTGGCGGAATCTGCACCAGCGAAGCACCGGAAAACGGCTGGTCATTGGTATAAGTCATCAGCCGATACCAGGGCCCGCAGGTGTAAATAGCCGGTTGTTCCTGTCCCCGACCGGAATATTGAATCTGGTCGGAGCGGTGATTGACCAGACGGCTGCGAACCTGCGCCGTGTTCCCGGCCAGCCGGATCCAGCATTCAAACGTGCATTCACCCGGTTCGTTGTTCAGCGGCCATTGCATCGGGACGCATTTGACATAAATCTCCCGGCCATTGTTGCGATGCTTCAGGAGCCGTGACCGATGTCCATAACAGTCACCGCTTTGAATCGGATTCCAACCCAGGCCAGCCCAGGCTTTCTCCGGCTGTTTGCCACGAGGCGTAAACGGAACCGGGCCTGAATAATGCGACATTTGGATTTGCCGGCCCCAATCGAAGCTGTTGATCAGATTAGTTCGGCTTGCGGCCGGCGAGAGATACGTGATCGCGCCGCCCAGATCGAGATTGACTCCCAGGCGGATGACGCCGTTATCCAGATAACTGATCCGGTCCTCCGGGGGGACGGTTGTTCGAGTCGGCGGCGCGGCTGCCGCGGCGCACACCGCCAGGAGGGTGACCAATACCCCGCCAGCAGGAATCATCGGTAAGCGAGCACGACGTTGTCGCCAGCGAGTTTGATACTGGTGATTTGGACCGCGTGGTCCCAGCGAAGACGGTAAAATCGCGCCCCGCCATTCTGGGTCAGCGTGATTTGGCGCGTGCCCGGTTCCACGGCGGCATTGGTTTCCAAAGCATAAGGCCCATTCACCTGGGCGGAGGACTCCACGAGCAAGGCCGGGACCAGCGCGAGGTAATTCAAATACAGACCGAACCGCGTGCGGTTCAGGTCGATGCCGGCGACACCCAATTGCAAGGTGTTCGTCCCCGATAGGTGAACCACGGCCAGTTTGTTGGAATTGTCGAGCAAAGGAGCATACAGAAAATTGTCACTGCCAAGGGCATTGACCGTTTTGAAGGTCCCCAGGCCCGTGAACGGCCCTGGCGCGGCCTGGCTTAGGGTCAAGTCCTGAGAGAAGGCGCACGCGTGACGCAGGTAAACATTGTAATAGCTATCCGCTGGAAACGTTCGCGTATAATTCATCCATATGCTGCCCCGTGTGCGGATAACCCCATATTCTTCGAGCGCGGGATCAGCGACGATGTATTTCTGCCGCTGCGTATCGTAGGTCCGGTCATAACTCAGCGCACCGCCCAGATAATACCCGTAGTTTCGGCTGCCCTGAAGCGTTCGGATCGCATCAGAAGTACGAAATTCACTCCAGGAAGCATCCGCTGCTCCGTCGGGCGTGAAGAAATCAAAAGTATTATTGCCCGCGAGGTTGTAGTAACCGCGTCCGCTCGCATTGACTGGAGCGCCGTTGGTGCTCAATCCGGAGGGCAATGGATCATCGATGAACAGCCCGTCGCTGGAAAAATCGGTATAATCGTAATCCTCGCATTCAATATTTTTTGCGACATTAGAAGCAAGGTAGGCGTCGAGGAACGTATCGAATGTAAACGCATTGGTAACGCGACGGCCAGCGGCATCCTGCAATTCGATTCGGGCCTGGTAAACGGCATTGCTGGTTAGCCCGCTGTAAGCGATAAGAGCATTGGTTGCGGGACCACTGATGCTCAATCCCGCGGAGACATCCACTCCGTTCAAGTACAGGCGAATCGCGTTCGTATTTATCGTATTGGTGGTAGTCAAGGTTGCCGCGTTGAAAGTAATCCCGCTCGCGGCCGGATGGAAGTTTCGGTAAGAAGCTGGAGAACGATTGACTACCTGCGGCATCCCGGTCATGCCGTGAGGCGTGGCAGGAAAAGCAACCGAGCCAGGGGGCAGCTCACTTGCCACGAAATTATCGAAGGTCGTATCCGTTCGACGATCTCGCGTACCGGTAGCCAGGGAGGCGTTAAAAATACCGACATACCCCGCCGGTGGAAACGTGAACGGTCCCGCCGAATCATCCCCGGTCATGGCGACTAAAGGATGGGTCAAATCTTCGAGATCATAAACGTAACCCGAAAAGACATTGCCCACCCCGGTCATGATAAATCGATACCTATGCCCTGGGATAACCGTGGCGCCGAAATTCTGGGTCGCCGGAACGCCGGGATCACCAAAGAAAAACGAATAGATCTGTATTTGCCCCTTGTTGCCGTCCGCACCGCTGAACCGATTCATGCGGATAGTCCAGGTCACGCCGTCAACCAGTCCGGAGTCAATATTGGTGCCGCGAGCAATAACGCCGAATACCTGATCATTCGTAGTGGAGTTATCCCAATTGATGATATCGACCGCTACGTAGAAGTTGGTGTAAATCCGCTCTGGCCGGTATGCCACGACACGTCCCGGACCTCCGCTGGGCGTCGCCGCCCCCTCCAGGCGATAAGCGAGTCCACCAAAACCATCCGGCGGAAAACTATAGGTTGCCGGATAAGTGGGCGAAGTGATTTTCGCCCAAGCGGCGTCGGAACCGCTGTCGAAATTGTCCGTTTGAGCGCGCAAGTTGGGAACAACGGCCAGCACCAAAGCAAAAAAACAGATTTGAACTGGACGCAAACGGATGAGAGAAGCAAGGAAGGCCCTCATAGAATCGATGAAGAATCAGTTAAGTTCAATTCGATTCTTGGCCGATGGTGAAGCAATGTCAAATTCATTTGCGGCGCCAGAAGGACCGGGATCCCTACTCTCATGTAACATTCCTTCGTCAATGTAACTTCGCGATTCCTTGTTGCAGATTGGAAATGGGAAAGCATTTTTGATTTTAAGGGCTTGCCACCCTGGAATGGGACAATAAGAGTTTGGGGCATGTTGTTGTTTCGCGCGCGTCCACCGCAGGAATGGCTGCCGAAAGTGTTCGCAAATCTGCCCGCTGTCCTGGTTGATCATGCACATCTCGAGCGCAAGGCGGCAACCAGCGCTTTGAATCTGGAAAAATATCGTGACCTCTATGGGCGGGTCGAAGAGTTGAATGCGATCGCCATCGAGGAACTGCAACACTTTCAACTCGTGCTCGACCTGCTGAAACGACGAGGAATCGAGTTTGGACAGCCTTATCCCAGCCCCTGGATCGCTGGATTGATGAAGAGCGTCCGCCATGGAGTAAGGCAACAATCAATCGATCACCTGCTCTGCTGCAGTCTGATCGAGGCGCGCAGTTGCGAAAAGTTTCAAATCCTCGCGAATGAGTTGAAAAGGATCGATCCGGAATTGAGCCAATTCTACGGTTCGCTCGTGGAATCGGAGGGGAATCACTATGCGACCTACCTGCTCATGGCCAGGGACATTGATGCTGAGGAAACAGAGCGGCGCATGGATTATTATTTGGATTTGGACGCCCGGCTGATCCAGGAACCGAATCCCCTGCCCATCCTGCATTGAGGTCAGCGAGTGGGGCATTCGCCCCTATTGCTGGAGGCGGGCGATGCGCGAAGTTCAGAAAAGGAGCAACCTTGGATGCGCAGGGAATGTCTCGTGCGCGCGAGAGGGCAACAAAGGAAAAAATCATGAAACTCAAAGGCAATCAATTGGCGGTGATCGGTCTGGCGCTGGCATTGGGTACCACGGCGGTTTCGGCGGCGGACAAAGCGGAACGCGGCCAACTTTCGGCAAAGGACTACAAGTTCGCGGTGCAAGCCGCTCAGGGCGGCATGGCGGAAGTGCAGTTGGGAGAACTGGCCAAACAGAAAGCGGCCAATCCCGAAGTCAAAAGCTTCGGCGAAAAGATGGTGACCGACCACAAAAAGGCGAATGACGAACTGAAACAGATCATCTCACAAAAAGGAGCGGTTCTCCCGACGGAACTGCCACGCAAAGACGCGTCTACGTTGAACGGCCTGCAACGAGCAAACGGTCCTGACTTTGATCGCGAATATATCGAGCACATGGTCAAAGATCATAAAAAAGATGTGAAAGAATTCGAAGACGCGGCGCAAAGCCTGACCGATCCCGAACTGAAGAGTTTCGCGCAGAAAACGCTGCCGACTTTGCAAGAGCATCTGCGGATGGTGGAACAGATCGAACCGAACGTGAGCAAAAAATCGGCGAGCCGGCAATAACTGGAATTAATCAGCATTCTTTCGCGGCGGGACAAATCCCCGCCGCGATTTTCTTTGGTCCATCTCCAGCGGTCCCGGCGGCCATGCTTTCACTGCTCGACTCGCGCTGCTGGCTCGTCTTAAACTGGCGACCCGGAAATGGCCATTGCCGACCTCAGAAGAGAATACAACTTGACCGGGTTACGGAGACGGGATCTTGAAACGGATCCGATTGGGCAATTTAATCGCTGGTTTGAGCAGGCCAGCGGGGCGCGAGCGAGCGGGCGATTGATGAAGTTTCTGGTGCGTCTGTACAAAGCCCTTCTCCTCGTCAGCGGGCAGCAGCCAATGGATGTGAATTCGCTGACCCTCGCCACCGCCGATAAGGAAGGGCGCCCTTCCGCGCGCGTGGTGCTGCTCAAAGGCCTGGACCAGCGCGGCTTTATTTTCTTCACTAACTATGATAGCCGCAAGGGACGCGAACTGGCGGAGAACCCGCGCGCAGCCCTCGTGTTTTATTGGGCCGGCTTGGAACGCCAGGTCACCGTGGCGGGGGACGTAACTATTCTACCAGCAAAAGAATCGGAAGAGTATTTCCAATCCAGGCCGCGAGGCAGCCGGCTGGCCGCCTGGGCTTCGCGCCAAAGCGAAGTCATTCGCGACCGGGCCGAACTGGAAGACAAATGGCGCCAATTGGAGCAGCAATTCCCTGGCGAAAAAATCCCCAAACCGCCCTTCTGGGGCGGATATATCCTGGCGCCTTTACGGTTCGAATTTTGGCAGGGGAGGCCGAGCCGCTTGCACGATCGGTTCCGCTACACGCGCCAGCCTGACAACTCATGGCTGATCGAGCGCTTGTCGCCCTGAAGGAACGGAAGCAGCAGGCTCCGGCGCGGGACAAATTTCGGGCCGCCGCTTTTCCCAGCGCCAAATCAGTCCATCCTCCGGGTCGTTGACTCCGCCGATCAATTGGAAGCCGCATTTGCCGAGGACACGTCCGGAAGCGTTCTTCTCGGGAAGCGTGTGTGCGCGGACGGTCTTAACCTCTTTGTTTGTAAAGGCGTAGGCGATCAACGCTTCCGCAACTTCAGTCGCATATCCGCGGCCGCAATACGCGGGGGCAATGCCGTAGCCGATCTCAACCCAGCCGTCCCGGGGTGCTCCTTTGTAGCCGCATGAGCCAATAACGAGGTTCGCGCTCTCGAGGAGAACCGCAAACCCAAACTGCCACGGATCGGGCGCTGTGGAAATTTGCAAACGCGCGACATAATCGGGGGAGACTTCCCCGGAGACAAAAAACTCCTGGACCCCGTCGGCCAGACGATAGTGGGATTGCTGCTCATAGGCTTCCTTTCCGACCAGCATGGCGCGAAGCAGTTGCGGCAGATGGGATACCAACCTCAGATTTTTTGTGCGCAAGATCGCCATACCGGTCGGCCGCACTACCCGTTATTTCAGACTTAAAATCCAATCGGCCAGAGCTTTGATCTCCGCCGGGTTGATTTGGGGGAAAGGAGGCATGATAATGGGACCCCATTTGCCGGAACCGCCCTTATGGATTTGCTGCTCAATCTTCGAAAAAGCATCCGTGTCCATTTTATACTTTGCCGCTATTTCACGGTAAGCAGGCCCAACAATTTTGACAGTGGGATTGTGACAACCAAGGCAGCCGTATTTTAAAGCTAACTGCGGACCGTCGGCTTGCGTGGGACCATTACCATTCGAAACCGCGGGCTGACTCGTGGCCACGGGCGCGGCGCCAGCCGCATTGGTTTCCGATCCGTAATTGCGCGTTAAATAATCGGCAAGGGGCTCGATTTGTTTGTCGTCGATAGGGGCGCCATATTTCTGCTGCATTTTGACCACCGCCGCTTTCCAGAAGGCACGTCCCATCGACGGTTGGCTGGTAACATACTCGACCGAATGACAAACCAGGCATTGGCCATTGGCCAGCTCGGCCCCCGGGCTTTGTTTAAAAACGCCTGTCTCCGGCGGGAGCTGAATATCCAGGGCGAGGGAGTTCCAAACCAAACCCAGACAAACGCATCCCCAGCACAAGGACCAACGATTCGTAGCTGGCTTCATGCCGCCACCACCTTCACCGTCTCGATGACGTTACGCATATATCCCGCTGGATTCCACAACGCCTCCGTGGGTTGTGACTGTCCAATCCGATTTGTCGCTTTCACTTTGAGCTCGTAGGATCCTGGACGCGGCGGGTTGAAGGCGATCGTCCATTCGCGAAAAGAGTATTTACCAAAATCCTTGCCGAGAGATGCTTCGCGCCAACTTTTTCCCCCATCTTCAGAGAAAAGGACCTCCGTGATCCCGTAGCCGCCATCGAAAGCAATGCCGCGAACGGTCGAGGGGCGCGCGACAGCAACTTTCTGGCCGGGGGCGAGACTGGTGATGAACGAGCGCACATTGAATCGGCCGATCGGGCGCGTTTTCCTGGGAACCGTCCCGGGTTCAATACAGGCGCAGGTATTGTCAGGAATTCGATAGCCAGGATCCATCCAAAAGCCTTTGAACTCCTGATCGACCACGTTGATTTCATTAAGATGCTTGACCCAGTAGGTGCCGAAGTAGCCGGGCAGGACGAGGCGAAGCGGGAAACCATTGAGCATCGGGAGCGCTTCGCCATTCATTTCATAAGCCAAAAGGACATCGTCTTCCAGCGCCTGGTCGACATCCAGAGCTTTGATAAAGTCGGGCACTTTTTCCAGCGGCCCGCTATCGAGGCCATTGAAAGTTACTTGCCGCGCGGCAGCGCCCAAGCCTGCTTTGTTTAAAACATCCTTGAGGCGAGCGCCTTTCCAGCGTGCGTTGCCCATCGCCCCATTGCCGAGCTGGCCCCCGCCCACGCGCGGGTTGGAAAAACCGCGTCCATTGCCCGAGCATTGATTGACCGCGGCAATTTCAATCGGTTCGAATTTGCTTTTCAGATCCGCCAGCGAGAGCGAAAGCGGCGTTTTAACGCTTCCCTTGATCGAGACAGTGAAAGCCCCGGGATCGATCGAGGTGGGAATTTGCGACAAATGGTACCGTACAAAGAAAGCGTCATTTGGCGTAAAAAGACCGTCGTTGAAAACGTTGAAGGGAGTTTCAAGCTGTGGCGGCCGGGTCGTCAGCAGGATCAAGGGCCGCTTTTGCGGAAAGCGAACCAGGGTACGCCCGCCATTTCCGAAAGGCAAATCGACGGATTCGGCGAGCAACGGCCGGAACGCAGGCGCCATCGTTAACGCCGAAACGCCGGCCAGACCGGCGCGCAAAAAATCCCGACGCGAAGCAAGTGCCATAAAAAAACGTTATGACTTTGAACGTCGGAAGGGAAGCAATTTCAAAAGCGTTGAATCCCGCAGAAACAAATCACGCGCCCGCGTGGACGGGTCGCGAACGTGGCTTGGAGGGCGGCGTGGCGGGCTGGCTCGGTTGAGTGGGGGCCTGTTGGCGGAAGCTGCGCCACCAGTGGAGCGGCAACAAACCCAACGCGATAATGACGGTCTGCGAACCGACAAAGAGCATAAGCCATTTGAAGGCCGCGTCCATAAACCCATACGAATGCAACCCGATGCCGAGCATGTTCACCCCGAACCAGGAAAAGCTCGTAATGATGTTGCCGAATACCGCCATGTTCATCAGGCCCCGCTCGCGAATCATCCCGCCCCACCGCGCGTGGAGAATAATTGCGTTCCAAAGCACGATCAGGAGGGCGCCATTCTCCTTCGGATCCCAGCCCCAAAAACGCCCCCACGATTGATCGGCCCAAATGCCTCCCAGAACGGTTCCCGTGAAGCTAAAAAGAGTAGCGAAGCAAACAATGCCATAAACCATTTTGGCCAGCGCTTTGCCAATTTGGACCTGCCCGGCACTGGCCGCGCTGCCGGCGGCCGAACGCGCCCCAAGGTTTTGCGTCAGCATGGGCGTGAACAATCCCAGGAAGATAAAAATGATGGCCAGCAAACCAGCCACAAACGTAGAAGCGTAACCCAGAGTGACCACTACCACGTGAGTGGCGAGCCAAAAGTTTGTGTCGAGCACCGCCCGCAGCATTTCCATGGTATCACCACCCAACGCGAGGTTGTGGGCGATCAATAAGGTAGTGAACCCTGCCAGCGAGGCGACAATCAGCCCGATGCAAATTCGATAAATGCGCTCGAGAACGACCCCGAGGATGAGAGCACCCCAACCGATAAAAATCGCCGAGGAATAAAGATTGGTCACAGGCGGACGTCCTTCGAGGACCATCCGAAAGACGAGCCCGAAGGTATGCAAGACTCCCGCCAGCAGTACGATATAAAAGGCGGAGCGGCGCATCGATTCGGAGAAAACCGGCGCTACATTCAAAGTGAGCAGAGCCGCCCCCGCCAAAACCAGAGCGCAAATGTACATGATCGTCGCGTGCAAGAACGCCTTCACGTCATTGTAATAGAATTCGGCCCGGCCCTTTTTCAATTCTTTGGCGAATGTGGGCGCGAGCCAGGTTTTGTATTCGTCGACTGTGCGGTTAAATTCCGCTGCGTTTCGCTGGCGGTAGGCCGTTGCCATCGAGGCATAGTAGCTGACGGCCGGGTGAAAGTGCTCAGCCCGGGCGCCCTCCATCAAAATCGTGCCGGCCGATTGCCAATTGTCGCGTGACGCGCCCGGATCGATGGGCGGAATAATCAGAGCGTAACTGAAGGAATCCATTTCCTGAAACAGATGCAAAGGATGCGCCAGCTTTTGGAGCGCTGCATTATCCACTTCCTGGGCATCTTTCCCTCCGCGAATCGCGGCGCGAGCCGGCGCGAGATTTTGCTCAAACTCGCGCAGCATCCGGGCGAAATTCTCTTCTCCAGCCGGTTGAAGCGTGAACTTCAACCGATGGTACAGCATGATCGCATTGGAAAGCTTCATGAGCTGCTTCTCATAAACGCTGCGCTGTTCCGGAGTTGAAAGCTTGTCCTTCTCGCGTTTCATCACTCTCTCGGCCTGCCCGCCAATTTCCTGAACCACCGGGCGAATGTCTTCGAAGGTGTAATAGCGCAAGCCGGATTTTTCGACGCCTTTATCTTGCAGCTTCAACTCCCCGAGCAACTCCGCGTGATGAATCAGGAACGCCGGGCGTGTATCGGCCACTTCGGGCCGGGTCATCAACTCCAGCAGCCATTCGGTCGCTCGAAGTTTTTTCGGATGATGCCAGAATTTCCAGGAGGGGACCTCTTCCAGAGGCAAATCTCCGGTACTGCGAATCTGGAGCAACGCGTTGCGCGCGACAGAATCGAAAGGCTGAATGCGTCCGTTAAGCAACACCGGAAGCCGCGCAAATTCGCGCGTGTGAAACTCGCCTTCCTTTTTTGGAGCCATGACGGCGACGATTTCGCACAGGAATAAGGCAAGGAAACACCAGGGCAGAGCCTTCAATATCGCTTTCATGCGGTCCTCCGTTTGACAGTAAATTTGAGCAGGTGCGTCATAAATTGCACAATTAAGCCGGCCGCGACCATGATGCAGGAAAGATATGGCGTAAGCCAGCTCGGGTTCCGGACGACCTGGAGAATGGTTCCGTGATTGTCGGGATCGAATCCGGATTGATAGTACGTTTCGCCGGCATAACGAAGCGGGTTGTTCATGTAGATGAGGATCTCCCGCTTTTCGCCGGTGTCGGGCCGGTTCAGCACGACGCGGCTGGAATAGTTCTTCGGAATGTCCGTGCCCGCATAAAGATCGTTGTGGAACTTTTGGAGTTCGAGACTGTATGGCTTATACAATCGGCGCGGGCGCAATACGAGCTGGTAGTTACGGTTGTTCCAGGAAAATTCCTGCGGTTCGCGAATGAATTCTGAAACCAGCCAGGTCCCAATCGAGCCCTGCGCCGTCAATACTTCCACGACCGCCGAAGGAACGTCCCGTTCGTCCATGGAAGTCACATGCGCCAGCTCTTTGGCGGTGGCGACCGCTCCGATGCCACGGCTCGAAGCGGGCGGCGCCAGCGAATTCGTGGACCGATTTTCCACCAGCGAGTTGGCAAAAAACTCTTTGACCCGCAGTTTGAAACCGAGCTCGGGGTGACTGATCTCACTCTGCCGGGCAAGCACGCGTTGCGGCACGGCGATCACCCTATCCGAGGCGGCCTCACTGGTGTCGATAACCGCTAATTCCGCTTCCCGTTCTATCTCCGAAAAGTTCTTGGCCTGGCCTTCGCGCAAATGCAGCAAACTCTCCGTTGCGAGCATATCCGTCAACAACTGGCCCAGAAGCAGCAGAATCAAGCCGACATGCACCAGCCAAATACCAATTTTATTACGGGTGAGTTTAAAGCGTTTGAGGTGCGCCGCAACGAGGTTCAGGAGCAGGATGCCTCCGACCAAGTAACCTCCGGGAAAAACGGGTATTTTCCACGCGGCGCTTTTGGGACCCCAATAAACAAAGAAACTGCGGAAGAATTCGTTCTGGGCTTTAAAAAGCCCGAGATCGACTTGCGCCAGCGTACCCCAAAACACCAGTATTAGACCCACCCCGAGGCAAACAATCGTCAGCCGAAGCGAGGAAAAGAAATCAACCAGTTTACCCAACGAGAGATTCCACCAGGATTCCTCCTGGCGGGCAGCCCGTTCATCGTGCGATGGGGACGGATCCGTGGCTCGGCGCTCGGGTTTGGGTAAAGTCTTTTCCTCTGTTTTCATTGAGGGTATTTCGTGGATTGGACAAATTTGATGAAGGTATCTTTTTGCGCTTCGACGACGTCGATCGGACCCATCAGTTTGTAGAACCACGTTTGCCCGGCGAGCGGAACTATGGCGGCCAGCAACCGGGTCTTTTCACTATTACGGGGATCAACTCCTGCCATATCAATTAACATCGCTTGGACGCCACTTGCGTCAAGCGGAGTCGCAAGCTGTTGCGCGCCGGTTTCGTCCAGATCGTTCAAGCCAAGCTGTTTGCGCCACCGGTTAACGTTCAAGAGCACGCCCCCGCCATTTCCGGCGGACATGCTCACGTTCACTGCCGCTTGAGCAGAATTGGCCCCGGTGATTAGAAATTTTGCCACGAGAAACTGGCCCGCCTCGGTTTCGCGCCAGCCGGTGGGAATGTTCCAATTCGGCTTGCCCGCGGAAGGCGCCGGCGCAACCGCCAGACCGGAACTCGCGCCGATCGGCGGGTGATCCGAGGGCAAAACCGTTGGAGCACTTGTGGCGCCCCCCAGGGGAGGATGGCCCGCCGGCAAGTCCGGTTGGGGGGTTGAGCCGGCGGCGTCCACTTGAGCACCCGGGAACTGAAAGGTTTTCAGGTACTCAAGAAAAGCCGGCTTCTGTTCGGCAACCAGCGTAGCGTCGCCGGTCATTTTGAAAAACCAGGCCACACCCTCTTTGCGAAGAATGGCGGCCAACATCCGCGTCTTATCACCCGAACCCGTGTTCTCTCCAGCCAGGTCATAAAGTTGGCCGGGAGCACCGCCGATCTGCACCTGTTCGGCCAGTTTGCCGAGCTCGGCTTCGGTAATGGGGGCCAGGGCCACCTGTCCGCGCCAGCGATTGACATTATCCAGGTCGCGCCCTGCCTGTCCCGGTAAGGGTATCACGCTCACATCGGCCATCTTGCCGCCCGATCCTTTGACGCGGAAAGAGGCCACGCGCATTTCGCCCGGCGGCGCCTGTTCCCAACCGGCGGGCACGGGCGTGGCCGGAGTCGGAGCAGAGCCGGCAACGGGCTCTTTCGCCACGCGATACACTTGAATGCCGTGACGTTCGCAGCCGGCGAAGCTTGCGGCGCAAGCGCAGACAAAAAGCATCACCCTCAACCGATTTTGCTTTAGGAAAGCCAAAAAATTCACATTACAGGTGTACTTGTTTTACGAGGGGAGTTCAAGGGCTGGCCGTCTAATGGTAAGCAAATGCCAAAAAAGAGTTAGTCCCGTTAAACCGGGCAAAATCCTTCCAACGAGCGGTTAAGGCGAAGGGGTTTTTTCCGGCTGAGCCAGAGCCCGCAACCGTTGCTGCCGTTCCTTTTTGGGTTGTTTGGAAAGCTTCTCAGCCTCAACGTAGAATTTGTCGAGATCGCCTCCATTCAATTCCAGTAAACGCTCAAAGGCGGGCAAAAGATCATAATAGGCCGCCACGGAATTAAGTTGGGCATTATTCACCTCCCGGCCAAACCAATCATCATAATCTTTGGCGCCGCCCCAACTTTCTTTGAGAACGCGAAAATCTTTTTGCAGTTGGTCGAACAAGGCGTTTTTCTGGCGGCGCAGTTCATCGGCGGGAAGAAATTGCTCCCGATGGGTTGACTTCAGTTTTCCCTCTTCTGTGCGTTGATCCTGGTAAAGGGAGATCAACTGCGCCCGTACCTTCATAATCAAGTGGACGAATTGGTCGTTGCGCTTCAATTCCGCAAGGTAGCGGCCGAGCGCCTCTGTTTGGCCATGCGCTTTTAGCCAGCGTTGGGCACCCTGCTGGCCGACCGTGGTAGCAAAAGCCTCGTTGAAGTCTTCATCGCCCCGGGCAAAGACTCTTTGATGGCCCAGTTCGTGGAAAATAATCTCCGCCAGATCGGCATCACGATGAAAAACAAAAGTGTTCAGAACGGGATCCTTGAACCAACCCAGGGTTGAATACGCCTCCACTCCACCCACATAAACGTCCAATCCATTTCTCCGCAGCCTCGCCCCGTACGTCCTGGCTCTCTTCTCGGAAAAAAACCCCCGATATTCGAGGCTGCCCACCAAAGGGTACCACCAACTCTTTGGCTCGAGCGAGAATTCACGCGCCCCTTCCACATTCCAGACGACAAAGGGCCGTCGCAGGTCGGCATATTTCTTATAGTGCCCGTCCACCGGCAGCTTGAGATCGTTCGCGGCGAAAGCGCGCAAATCCTGGATGATTTCCAGCCGTTCCTTCAAACGAGCTGGTGTTCCGGGGTCGTTGATTAGTTTCTGGATCGGCTGCTCGCGGGATAAAATCTGACACTGGCCGACCAAAGCTTGCCCGTAAAAGGTTAAGGTCTGACATCCACATACGGCCGCCACCGCAACGACCAACAGGCCCAAAATCAGCCAACGGCGGGTTTTTTTGCTCTTAATAGGAATTCTGGGCATTAACTCTGCGCCTTTCCTTAATTCGATCCGGCAGATTTGGCAAACCAGAATCCCCTTTGACCCCCAGAAAGTTCATTTGGCCAATCGCTGCCAACGAGTTACATTACCGAATGCGAGGACGGAACTTAGACGGGGTCAGGGCTGAGCAACCGATCCAACAAGGTTTGCGAGGGAGAATGGTCCAGCCTGAAGAGTATGGGGAGGAATGCGGGGGCGAAGGAGGAGTTCCGTACCGGGTTTTTGTCTCCTCCCCGCTCCTGATACGCCGCGTCAAAATATGGCATCGTCAATATGTGGATGGAATTCAACTCGCCACGGAGGACGCCGTGCTGGCCCGCATCGGCGGGACAGGCCGTCATCATGATGTTCACATAGACGTCTTTACGCTGGAAGCGGGCGAGTTTCTTACGGGCTTAACGGTCGATTACTGGACTTACCTGGATAACATCATCTTTCATACCAGCAAACGCAGTTATGGCCCTTTCGGTGGTGCGGGAGGCCGTGTCCACAAGGAGATCCGCGCTCCTGCAGGCAAGGGTGTCGCCGGCTTTGCGGGCCACCATTGGGAGTTCGTAGATAGCATTCAACTCCTTATTGCCTGAATCAGGGACGTTTCGCCCGCTCGAGATCATAGATAAAAATGCCGTGCCCCACTCCGGCGGCTTCGCTTGACTTTGCCATCTGGAACGCGATGAATTTCCCATCATCACTTACGACAGGATTGGAAGCTTTGTAACCGGAGTAATCGCTGAAGTAAGTGAGCCGCTCGTAATGACCGCTGCCGTCCAGTTTAAGTTTCCATAAGTCAACGTAACCCGGGCCCTTCAGGTTTTGGCGATCGCATTCAACCAGCGTGAATTGGCCATCGGGAAAAATGCCTTCCGGTTCATCATATTGCCCCGGAGAGTTCGAGTAGTTCACGACCTTCTTTGTATCCAGATCTATCCCGCAAACATCAGTCCCCTGGTAACCGTATGCGCTGAAAGTAATCTCCTTTTCGGCCGGGGGCCGAAAATTTTGGGTCTCCAGAGTGCATTTAAACGGGAGGTCCTCACTTTTTAATATCAGACGTTGATGGACCAGCCTGGGCTGACCCTGATCGTAGAGAATATCCGCCTCCTGGATGCGCGAGCCGCCTGGGGGCATTTCGTCGGGATATTCAACCGCCACGTGCGTCCAGGCCAGATGCATCCGGGTACGGGAGACAGCGGGACCTTCGCTGCATTTAGTGCCCAGCGAAACCGGAGGTCGAAGCAAGCTCTTGTCGAGCACAAACAGGAAACATTGCTCCCGGGCTCGTCCGCGACGTGCCGGATCGTAATCCTGCGGACCCGACAGCAGGAAATCGCCATTGGCCAAATAAAGGGCGCGGGTGTAACCGAAATGGGGATAATGAGCGGTAAGATTGCGGATCAGCCTTGTGCGAAGATCGATTTCGAGAGCATCCCCAAATGTTTTGGAGAGAAAAAGGAGTTTCGTGCCATCGCGCGACCAATCTGCCCGTTCACCAAAGGCCGTAAGCTGGACAATATGAGCGGGTAGATGGCTGGTGGGATCCCCGGAGTTCAGTTCGGCTCCAGCGGCAGGCGCAAGCACCTCCGATAGGGACCCGAGGCTGAGAATCAATGCCAACAGTTTCATGAAAACAGCAAGCCGGGATGCGCGGCTCGAGGACCCGCCAGAACTGCCCGGATAAATCCGCTTACTAATGGATGGGGCTGGGCCATCGTGGAACTGTATTGAGGAATGAAGAGGGTGCCGACAAAGAAAGGATGTCCGGCCAATTCAACCGCACGCGGTTGACCTTCCGGATCCCAACCTACCACCTTCAGTTTGCCTGAAAGCGAACGTGCCGCCTCGGTATTAATCCCGAAATTACAGTAGAACTGCTCTTCCGAGAAGGTTCTGTCATAAACAGCCGCGATCATTGACTCGGGATGAAAGGTCACCCGTTGAGTGCGACCCACCAGGGAACAGGACAGCCGAGAAATAAGCGGATCCTTTGCCTCGGCGTCGTATTCGGCATGGGCGGCGCGATCGCTTCCAAGCACATTGCGCGCGTATTCCAGAACGAGATGTTGAAAACCGGCGCAAGTTCCCAGCAAAGGACGGCCCTGCTCTCTGGCAAATTGGATCGCGCGAAGGACCCCTTCGAGGCTTTTATAAGGAGAGCCAGGCACAATCCAAACGCCCTCGCACTCGCTTAAGGCCGCAAGCCCTTGCGCCGTCGCGGCCTGTTCGGAGCCAAACCACCTTTGTTCCACGGCGCTTCCCAGCGCCGACATCGAATGCTGGAGGGCTTGTTCAGCCGCTTCCGGCCGATAACCTGCCCCGGCATCTCCTACCAGGGCGATGGAACGCTGGGACATTGCCTCAGGTCTTTTTCCAACCTAAAAGGCGGGCCGGCAAAAACAAAACAGCGCGAAGCAAAGCAAACACGGCCCCGGTTGTTATGCACACCACGCGGAGCGGCAGCGAGATGACCCAAAGAATGGGGAATAATACCAAGGCCAGGACGGCCAAAGGCCAGCAAAGGACGAACAAAATGCACCAACCCACCAAAAGAATCAGCGCTTTCATGATAGTGCATTCTGGCATGTTTTCACGCCGGGTCAACCCCCCATGATTGATCCCTCCAAAGGTTTGTCAGGCCGATCAGGCGGCCGAAAGAAGTTCCGCACCCGAGGGTACATTGACGGCGACATCCGCCCGGATCGCTTCGTGTTCGATCTGGGGATACTCAGCGTTCAATTCCCGGGCGAGGCTTTCAGCCTCATCGCGTGAAAAATGTTTCGTGCCTCGGCCAGTGCGCCCGTTCACTTTTGATTTCCACGAAATCACGTAAGAATTATTCATTACGGAAGCCTATAATCCCGAAGCGCCTCGCGATCATTGGGATGAAACCCTCGGCCACAGCAAATCCGATAGTTTGGAACACTTTCGAAAAAGGACTCAGACAGGAAAAGGCTTGCTGGAAAAATAGTTCGGGAGTACGCAGAATCAAAACCGCTTGCCACATTCACTATACAGGTTTGCCTTGCTTGCGTTGATGTGCTGCCCGCCAGGGGCAAAGGCCGCGCTGGACCCGTCGCCGGAAAGCTACACCTACAAGACCTTCAAAACAGGCGAAGCGCCGCTGCAAAGCGACGTTTACCGTTCGGCCAGCGAGGGCGTTCAACCCGTCGTTGTCTTCATTCATGGCGGTGCCCTGATGATGGGGGATCGCAAGATGAGCACCCGAACCGGTTCGTTATTGCAAAGCCTCCTCAACGGGGGTTACACGGTCGTTTCCATTGATTATCGGCTCGCCCCCGCCGCCAAACTTCCCGCCATTCTCGAAGATGTGGAGGATGCTATTGCCTGGGTCCGCGCGCGCGGTCCGGAATTGTTCCACATCAACCCGGCCAGGCTTTTTGTGATGGGCCAGTCCGCCGGGGGTTATCTTACCCTGATGGCCGGGACCAGGGTTCATCCCGCTCCGCAAGGACTGATTTCATTTTGGGGATATGGAGACATTGCTGGACCATGGTACAGCGAACCTGACCCTTATTACTGCAAGCAGCCTGCTGTCACCAAAGAGGAGGCCAACCAATTCGGGGCTGGCCGTCTATATCTCTACTGCCGCCAGCAGGGTTTGTGGCCTCTCGTTTTGACGGGACACGATCCAAAAAAAGAGCCGCAATATTTCGAACCGTTTTGCCCGGAACGTAATGTAACGGCGAATTATCCGCCCGCTTTGCTCTTCCATGGCACGAGTGATACCGATGTTCCTTACGAGCTTTCTGTTCGGATGGACAAGGCCCTCAGCGCGAACAACGTGCCTCATCGCTTTATCACCATTCCTCAGGGAGGGCATGGATTCAGCCGGGGCGATCAGGAAACCGCCATGCGCGCTTATGGACAAATGCTGGATTTTCTAAAAAACCCTTCCGGTAAAACCGGGACGCGATAAGTTGCCAGACTTTCAAAGAAACAGTTCATCATGCGCGCGGTGATTCAAAGGGTGGCAGAGGCAAAAGTCAGCATTGGCGGCCAGATCATAAGTTCAATAGGAAAAGGACTGCTCGTCCTGGTGGCTTGCGAAAGCGAGGATTCCTCCACAGACATCGAATGGCTGAGCGGCAAGATTGTCCGTCTTCGCATCTTCCCGGATGAGGCGGGCGTAATGAATTGCTCCGTCCAGGAAACCAAAGGAAGTATTCTTCTCGTAAGCCAATTCACCCTTCTGGCCAGCACCAGCAAAGGAAACCGGCCTTCCTATATCCGCGCCGCCACTCCAGACACGGCTATACCCCTTTATGAAAAATTCGTCGCGCGGTTGAACCTCGATTTTGGGAAACCTGTGCAAACCGGACAGTTCGGAGCCGATATGAAAGTATCGCTCGTGAACGACGGGCCCGTGACAATCATAATCGATTCCAAGACCCGCGAATAAACTCGGTCATGCTCTTTTGCCGACTGCCTTCGAAGACGCCGCCTAGCGGTGGCCACCCATTCGCCCGCCCCCGCCAAAGCTGCCACGTCCGCCACCGAAACTGCCATGGCCCGTGAAACTCGAGTGTCCGCCAAAACCGCTATGGCCCACGAAGCCGGAATGTCCGCTAAAACCGCTATGGCCGATAAATCCTGAGCGCCCTCCAAATCCCCCACCACGGACCGCGACGAATCCTCGATTGTATCCGTAAAATGACCGGCCGTACCACGGCGAATAGCAATACCGGGGAGAACCAAAAGAAAATGAAGCACCATAATAACCGTAATACGGATAGTTGTAGTAGTAAGGATAACTATAGTAACTCGAGTAATATGGATAAGCCGGGGTTGAATAGGGAATGACATACATCGAAGAAGCAGGCTCGGAGTACGCTGGAGCAGGTTGCGGATACTCCTGGGGCGCAGGTGCCGGCGGAACTGGTTGTGCGGGAGCGGTGTAAGCCATTGGCGCGGGCGCGGCTTTCGCTTCGAGCATGATCGTCACAACTCGATCGGATACGCCCTGGTCGTGCAGATATACAATATCCTGCGGACGCAATCCGTAGCTGCGCCCGGAATTCTGAATAAATGCAATGATAACCTCATCGCTAACTTTGGCTTTCGTCAATTTGACCACATCCTGAGCGCCGTAAGGGAGCTTTGGCAGTACAGCGGCCTCGCCTTGCGCGCTCACGCCCACGGTTACCTCAGCTGTCGTGTCGAGGGCCGCGCCACACCAGAGCGTAGTCGCCAGAGAAAGGGGAAAGAAAAGACGTTTCATAAGTTCACCGGAACACCTTTGTTCCTATCTCAATATTTGCTCGCAACTGATTGGACGTCAAGGAACAATCGGGGTAACCTCGCCACCACATGAATGCCACCATTGCCGAACGAGTACCTAATTACGTGCCGTTGGAACAATTGGAGGCCGGCCTCGAAGTAATCCGTCAGGCGCCAAAAGACGGGGGCATTCTCCAACTCATCGTCGCGCGGCCGGGCACGGATCAGCGCCAGGTCTTAACGGAAGGCAGGCTTGATCTGCATGTGGGTCTGGAAGGCGATAACTGGAAAACGCGCGGCAGTTCGAAAACCCCGGATGGCTCGGCAAATCCCGCAATGCAGTTGACCTTGATGAATGCCCGGGTCATTGCCCTGGTGGCGGAAGACAAAGAATTTTGGCCACTGGCCGGTGATCAGTTGTTTGTCGATTTCGATCTCAGCCAGCAAAATATTCCGCCCGGCACACAGATCCAAATTGGATCTGCTCTGATCGAAGTGAGTATTCCTCCGCATACGGGCTGCAAGAAATTCGCGGCTCGTTTCGGCGCGGAAGCAACTAAATTCATCAATTCGCCTGAGGGACGGACTCTTCAAATGCGAGGCATCAACGCGAAGGTGGTCAAGCCCGGCATGGTAAAGGTTGGTGATATCGTCAGAAAAATGCCGCCATCCCCTGCGTGATCAAACCTGGATTACCTCGATCGGATATAGGCAATCAAATCGGCCATCGCCTGCTGGTTCAGAATATTCTCGAACCCATCCGGCATCAGTGACCGGCTTCCTCCCGAAAGTTCTTTCAAGTCGCCGCGCAAAAGGGTTACGTCTTTGCCACCGGCTTGCCGCAAAGTAATGCTGTTGGCGGTTTCAGTGGTGATAATCCCGGTGTATTCCGAACCATCCGTGCTCAAGGCTGTATAGCTGACATAACGAGCCTCGACCGATTGGTTAGGGTTCAGGATCGATACGAGCAAATAATCGACTGGCTTTGCCGCCACACTCCCGAGATCCGCCCCCACCTCATTGCCTTCATTGCGCAACCGATGGCAGGGAATGCAGTTCTGCTGGAAATATTCACGTCCTTTCTCGGCATCCCCGCGCAGACGGGCAACGGATTCATAACGTTTCAATACCTCCGGACGATCCGAATTCGCAATAGCGAACAGCCGCCCCGCCAGCTCCCGAACACGGGGATTCGGGTGCCGGAGAACTCTCTCTTGCTGGGCGGCCTTTAGTGCTGAAGGAGAAATCTTTTGTTTCTCAATGGCCTCAAGCAGAGTCAAAGTCCATTCCTGACGTCCCAACAGCAGTGTCAGAATCTCCTCCCGGAAAGAAGGACTGCTGTTGGTCCAAACGGAAATCAAGGTGGCAGGGACAGCATCGCCTCGGCTCGCTTTTAACCGGCCGAGCGCGGCCGTTCGAATTTCCTGCGGGTTTTGTGGCCCCAGGAGGGTTCTAATCAGGTCCAAATCCGCCTGGCGATCTGAAGATGCCCAACCCAATAGTTTTATCGCAAAAATCCGTTCTCCAACGGCCGCTTTTTCATTTGAAGATCTTCGGCGAGCATCAGCGAACAGTGCGGCGAATGGTTCGTTTCGCTTTTCACCGCCGGAGCGAGTTTGGAATTCAGAAAGCGACATGCCCTTTCGATCGAGGCTCTCGAGCAACCCAGCCAGACCAGCAAATGCCCAAATCATATGTTTCGCCGGCACTGCTCCACTTAGGGCCTGCCCGAGAGCGAGCATTGCTGGTTTGTCGTCAAACAAAACCGGAAGTCGGGCCAGTTGCTCGAAAAATTTCCAGGCCTGTGCCTCGCCTTCTCCAGCGGCAAGCCTCGGCGTGATGACGTTGATCATTTCGCGCATATGGCCGGGAGCTGAAGTTAAAATCGCCAGCTGCAAACGCTCGTCGCACGAGGGATCCAACGCCAACTCCACGAGGGGGCGCGCGGCGTCGGGCGCATTCATTTGACCGAGGCTGAAGGCAAGCTGGTAACGCACCCTTACGGCCGGGTCCGCCACGAGTGAGCACATCGCCCGGCGCAACGCCTCGGATTTGGCCAGGCGTGGCTCGCCCAAACGAACCGCGTGCTCCCGCAGGGAGGGATGCGCGTCCTTCAACACTCGCAGCAAAACGGATTCGGTTATCGCATGCAGGCCGTCCAGGGTCCCCAACGCTTGCAATCGAGTTTTTGGATTCGAGCTTTGCCGGAGCAGTTCTTCCAATAACGGCACGGCCGCTTTATCCTGAGCGCAGACCAGCAACCGCTGCGCCGTATCGCGCTGCCAGCCGTTCGCGCTTTCGAGAGCCGCTACCAGGCCCGCGGTATTCACTTGATCCAATCGGGGGACCGGGCGCAAGGTTGCGTTCACCGGATACACGCGGTAAATCCGCCCCATCAGCGCGCCGGCTCGAAGGTCAACGGCTTTTTGGAAATCCTCCGGAATCCACTCCGGATGCTCGATCACCAGCCGATACATGTCGGCTACGTACAACGCTCCGTCCGGGCCTGTCCTGGTCATCGTCGGCCGAGTCCAATTATCGGCCGAGGCCAGGAATTCCAATTCGGGTTCGTCCGCCGCGCGATGGCTTGTGAAAGAAACGCCGTCGGTTTCCAGCACCTCCCGGTGCACCAGATTATGAACGGGTTCGCTGACAAAATAGCTTGAAGAAAGCTCGGGCCCAAACAAATCGTCCCGGTACGGCGTCGTGCTATTGGCCGAAGTCAAGTGGTTGGCGCCGAAGGGATCATTGAACCGTTGTGCCAGCTCGCTAAACGGATACACGCGCGTCGATTCCGGGCCGGTGGGCATAACCTGGCGGGCCGAGCGGGCCGAGACAAAAGGATTTCGCCCGAGGTACTGTTCGGGCAGGAAGTAATGCCAGGAACCGCTTGCGTTATTGTTTCCAAACCAATTCCCCCAGTCATCCCGATGCCGTCCAAATTGGGTCGGGCCCGGTTGCGTTTCGAACGCGCCATCATCAGGCCGGAAACGAAAATCGCGCCCGTTGATGTTCACTGTTTTCCCCGTTCGCGCGGAGCGCACGATGCCACCGCTTTCTCCATTGGCGCCGTAAAGCCAGTTATCGAGCCCGTAATCGAACCCGTTGGCGCGATGCTGCTGATTGCCTTCGCGAAACCCTTTAAAAAGAGTTTCGTGCGTGTCCGCTTTGCCGTCTCCATCAGTATCTTCGGCGTAAAAAATCTCGGGCGGCGCGCTGACCAGCACCCCTTTGCGCCAGGGAATGATGCCGTTCGGAAAATTCAGCCCTTCCAGGAACACGGTGGACTTATTGTAATGCCCGCTGGAGTTCGTGTCCTCGAGATACCGAACGATCCCGCCGGATTTGCCTTCGCCATCCAGGCCTGATGGATAATCCACCATTTCGACAACCCACAATTTCCCATCCGCCCCCCAATCGAATGCCACCGGACTCTCGATCAAAGGTTCGCTGGCGACCAGTTCTACCTTAAAACCGGGCCGGGCCTTCATTGACGCTAAAGACTCCTGGGGGGACTTTGGCGGGGTCACCTTTCCCGCGATCAGTTCCTTGTAGGTCCGCCGGTCCACCAGGGAAGGTAATCCAGCCGTATCTTCGTTTTGCACCCACATGGTTTTTGAGTGAAACCAGGCGCCGTTGTTGGGATGAGGCCCCTCGCGCGTGATCATAGGAATTTCCCCTGCCTCGCCTCGCCTGCCCGTGATGACTTCCCGGCTCCAGCCCTGGGACCAGTTGAGCACCACCTCCGGAATGTAAAAATGCAGCGAATACGATTTTGCATTCGAGAAAATCACATCCTCAAAACCGTCCTCATTTATATCCACAAAGCGCAGACCATTGTCATGTCCCTGCGAATCCACAATACTCGCGGCTGCGGGCAACCCATATGAAAGCTTTTCCCATCGCCTCTCCGCCGGTTGCCAGGCAAACACGGCATTTTGTGATTCATTCCCGATAATCAGTTCGCAAATCCCGTCCTTATCCAGGTCCCGAAAACGGACTCCTCGATCCCGCCCCTCGAAACTGGTATTAATGAGTTGCCCCGCCAATTCAAGTCCGTTGAGGAGCGGGGTATCCTCAACCCAGCCGCTCCCCTCGAAATGCCAGGCGCCACTGGTGTTTTCATTCCTGACCAGCAGGGTTGGAAGACCATTCGTCGAGAGAATTCCAAACCGCACTCCGGCCTCCGTGTGGTTCCCCTTCTGATCCTTTCTCACGAAAGAGATGGGCAACGCAGTTTCAACCCATCGGCGGGATCCTGGATTCCAAACCCGCGTTTTGCGTTTGTGTTCATTGCCAATGAGAACATCGAGAAAACCATCGTTGTTCAGATCGAGCAAACGCATCCCGTTGTCCTGCCCGTTCGTGGCGCGCAGCGGCTCCCCATCCAGCAAGGCCGCGTTCATTCGTTCCTGCGCTTCGCGGAAATTCAGAAACTTGATCTTCGATCCGTATTTCTTCACCCCATAATCAATCAATTCCACTATTTGATCGCTCCGGATCCAGCCGTGTGGATGAAAGATCATGGTGAATGTCCCCTGCCGGGCAAACGTAGCGTCCAGTGCCGCTTTCCAATCGGCAACCGTCACCGGATTAGTGTTGCCATGCAGATGAAACGCCTCCCAATCGCTCGGGCCAACCGCGGGAAATTCCCAGCACAATCGGCCGATCACATAAGGATACGGGTAGTTCTCGATTGTGGTCGTGAATGTATTGGTCGGGATATACTTGGTGAATCTGCCGCGCCCGTCCGGATCCTTGACCCATTCGCGGGGAAGCGTCGAATCGCTGTCCGTAAAAAAGTTCATCACCGAAGAATCAATCGCAAGAAACTGGCCGGCGGTGTTTGTTCGGTTGAACAACTCGGCAAACAGTCGGGGACTCGCGCTGTCGATCGAATCACAGCAGGGCGTTCGAAAAGCAACCGGGTAATTACCGGGAATTTGATGGAGCAGGGCGATGCCGCCGAAGAATGTTTCCGCTGCTTTCTCGAAATTGGAGCCGGCCAAAATCGGACACGGATGGGACAAGGTATGAACCTCAAGCGATACGCCCTCTTTCACCCAGGCTTCGTATTGAGCATTCGTGGACTCAAGGAGATTGCACATGATGCTCACCGGAGCTCGTCCGTCGATCTGCTTCAACCGCGTGAGGATGGGCCGCAACATTGCTTCGTACGGGCCCGGCTGACGCATGTCGTCGATAGCAAGAATCACTGCCACATCAACGTCTGGTTCGCCGATCCATTGCGGAGTCGTGAGTTTCGGGAAGTTTGAGTGGACGTAGAATGGATCCGCATCGTCGAGGTAGGTAAGACGATTGGCGTCTCCGGCGCCGGAAGCCACCAGGGTGCGGGATAACACAACCAAAAAAAAGCACTTCCACCACCAGCGCGCCGGACTTGTTCCCGTTCGTTGACTTCGATCGCACCGTTCCATAGGGTTGCCGCAAATGCTAGGGCCACTGGCACGGGCGGCAATGTTTTTTCGATAAGGGAGAACCCTTTTGAATCGATCTGATCCACTCATTTCAAAGGCCTGGGGAATTGTCGGGCTGCTTTGGGTGGTTGCCTGTCTGAATTATTCGGACCGATTAATGATTGCGTCCATGCGCGAATCGGTGAAAGCCGATATCGCGATGAGCGAGTCACAATTTGGATTGCTGACTTCCGTGTTCCTGTGGGTTTATGGCGCGCTCAGTCCGCTGGGCGGATTCATCGCCGACCGTTTTAGCCGGAAATGGGTGATTGTGGGCAGCCTGGGAGTCTGGTCGGTGGTGACACTGCTTACGGGACAGGCGCGAACTTTCCAGGAGATTTTTTTGTTGCGAGCTTTGATGGGCATCAGCGAGGCGTTTTACCTCCCGGCGGCCCTCGCCCTGATCGCCTCTGTTCATCGCGGCCGAACCCGTTCTCGCGCAGTCGGCCTGCACATGAGCGGTGTCTATGCGGGAGCGGCCCTGGGAGGCGTGGGCGGTTACATCGCCGAACATTTTGGCTGGCGCCAGGGCTTCCATTGGTTTGGCGCAGGAGGGGTGATCTACGCAATCCTGTTGATCTTCTTTCTGCGGCCGGATACGACCGTTCAGAGAGACTCGGAAATTCCAGGGATCGGGACAAAAAACACCGTTTCGGCTCTCGAAGCCTTGTTCGCTCTGGTCGGACAACCTTCTTTTCTTTACCTGGTCGCCTACTTCAGTTTGTTTTCGTTGGCAAACTGGGGAATCAACGGTTGGCTGCCCACTTACCTGCGTGAACATTTCAGGCTTGGTGAAGGAAAAGCTGGCCTTTCGGCCACTGCCTGGATCCAGGTTGCCTCCTTTGCCGGGGTACTCCTCGGCGGCGCCTGGTCGGACAGCTGGGTTAAACGAAACCCGCGCGGGCGTTTGTATGTCCCCATGATCGGTTTCTGCGTTGGCGGTCCTTTTCTGTTTTTCATGGCCAGTACCGATACTCTCTTGAGCGCCGTAGCTGGAATGATTGTTTATGGACTGGGCCGCGGTTTCTCGGACACCAGCGCCATGCCCATCCTCTGCCAAATTGTTGACCCAAGGTACCGCGCCACGGGCTATGGTCTGCTCAACCTGTTCGGGACTTTGGTTGGTGGGGTCATGATTTATGCCGGTGGAGTTTTGCGCGACGCGCAGGTGGATCTCGCGATGATCTTTCGGTTGTCCGCTGTGGGACTGATAATCGCAGGATTGATCTTGCTCGCGCTGAAACCTCGTTCTGAACTGGAAGGCACTTGAAGAAACGAAATTTTGATGGCAAGCAGGTCTAGGTTTGGGATGAAATGTCGGATGAAAATAATCCAACTGAAGGGTTACATGACGAGTTATTCCATATACACCGTAATCACGATCTTCTGCTTAGGCCTTTTCGGGCAGAAATCCAGTCTTTGGGCCGCCTCAGTTTCGGCTGGATATTCCATCCCCCTTATCGATCTCGCGGCGGAAACGAATCGGCAGATGATCGTGGATCGCGAGCCCGGGCAATACCTGGGCCACCCAACCACGGTCCTGCTGGAAGATGGAAAAACCATTCTCTGCGTTTATCCAAAAGGCCACGGAAAAGGCGCGCTCGTGCTGAAGCGCAGCAAAGATGGAGGTCGCACCTGGAGCGAGCGGTTGCCGACGCCCAAATCCTGGGAAACCAGCAAAGAAACTCCTACCATCCATCGCGTCATCGACTCGTCCGGAAAAAGACGGCTCATCATCTGGTCCGGGCTTTATCCGGCTCGCTTGAGCGTGAGCGAGGATGACGGGCAAAGTTGGAGCGAGCTTAAGCCGGTGGGTGACTGGGGCGGGATCGTCGTGATGGGTTTCGTGGAACCCGTCAAGACTGGGCCGGGACACTATCTGGCAATGTTTCATGATGATGGCCGGTTTTTCGCGGCCGAACCTCGCGTGGAAAAACCGGTTGTGTTCACTTTGTATCAGACTCACTCCGCTGATGGCGGGCTAAGTTGGTCCGCGCCGGAAACCGTGTGGAAAGGCTCCGAAATTCATCTCTGCGAACCCGGTTGCATTCGATCGCCTGATGGAAAGCAACTGGCGGTGTTGTTGCGGGAAAACTCCCGGCGCAAAAACTCGCACGTAATTTTTTCGAATGATGAAGGTAAGTCCTGGAGCCCTCCGCGCCCGCTTCCCGGGTCACTCACCGGCGACCGGCATTGCGGCAAGTACTCTCCCGATGGCCGCCTCTTTATTTCTTTCCGGGACACGACGCTGGAATCGCCCACCAAAGGAGATTGGGTTGCGTGGGTGGGCCGGTACGAAGATATTGTGGCCGGCAAGGAAGGCCAATATCGGGTCCGCCTCATGGATAACACGCGCGCAGCAGATTGCGCTTACCCGGGCGTCGAAGTCCTGCCGGATGGAACATTTGTAACCACCACTTACGGTCATTGGACCACCAACCAACCGCCTTACATTGTAACTGTGCGATTGAAGTTAGCGGAACTGGATGCACGAACCTCGCGGAAATAGCCTTCAACCACCCTTGCATTTGACCGGTTCCGCTTTTTCTTGCACGCTTTGCGCATGGGCAATTCTTTCGGACAGCTTTTCCGCATCACGACGTGGGGCGAATCTCACGGCGGCGGTGTCGGAGTGGTCATTGATGGCTGTCCGCCGCGGCTCGGTTTAACGGAAGCAGATATCCAGCCGGATCTGGACCGCCGTCGTCCGGGTCAATCCAGCATCGTCTCCCCTCGCAAAGAATCAGACAAGGTTCAGATATTGTCCGGCACTTTCGAAGGAAAAACTCTCGGCACCCCCATCTCGATGATGGTCCGAAACGAGGACTTTCGGCCGGAAGCTTACAGTGAAATGGCTACCAAGTTTCGCCCCTCGCACGCTGATTATACCTACCAGGCCAAGTTCGGCATCAGAAGCTGGCCGGGTGGTGGCCGCACCAGCGCGCGCGAAACCATCGGGCGCGTTGCGGCGGGCGCCGTAGCCAAAAAGCTTCTGCGCGAGCGCTTTGGTGTTGAAATCCTTGCTTACGTTCAGCAAGTCCAACGGATCGGGTCCCGGGCCAACCCGGACTCAGTAACCTTCAAAGAAATTGAGTCCAACATCATCCGTTGTCCTGATCGATCGGCGGCGCCCAAAATGATTCGCTTGATCGAGACGATGCGAAAAGCGGGCAATACCGTCGGCGGTATCGTGAGTGGCGTGGCGCGCGGCGTGCCTGCCGGGTGGGGCGAACCGGTCTTTGACCGCCTGGAAGCCGACCTGGCCAAAGCCATGCTGAGTTTGCCGGCGTCCAAAGGTTTTGATGTCGGCTCCGGTTTCGAAGGCGTCTCGCTCACCGGACTCGAACACAATGACCCGTTTCGCGCGAAAGCCGGAAAAGTTTACACGACCGCCAATCGTTCCGGCGGAATTCAGGGGGGCATTTCCAACGGTCAAACGATCTACTTCCGTGTCGCGTTCAAACCGGTAGCCACCGTCATGCACGAACAGGAAACCATTGATACGAAGTTGCACAACACAACTTTGAAAGCGCGCGGGCGGCATGATCCCTGTGTCTTGCCTCGGGCCGTTCCAATAGTGGAGGCAATGACCGCCCTGGTTCTCGTCGATCATGCATTGAGGCAGAAAGCTCAGTGCGAAAAGTGAGTTCTCTACCGGAAGAACCACCACTCCACTAATTTTTTCCCGCCGAAAATCCAGAGCGCCGCTGCAAGCGCAATGTAAGGACCGTACGGAATTCGCGAAGACCAGCCATGTTTCCGGCAGGCGATCAGAGTGAGCCCAACCACCGACCCGATCACCGAGCTCACCATCAGGGAAAACAACACGGCTTGCCATCCGAGGAAAGCGCCGATCGCGCCCATGAATTTGACATCCCCCAGTCCCATCGCTTCCTGCGGCAAAACGACCTCGCTGCTCATCGCCTCCATGTGCATGACCTGTTCGGGGTTCAGCTTATCCTCGCCAATCTGCAAGCAATCGTAACTGAGCGCGACCGCCACATCTTTGTAACAGCGATCGACCAACTCGAGCGTGCGTGCCTGCAGCTTGATCACATCGGATTTGCGATAAAGCAAATCTCCGTAGAGGATTTCCTCGCCCGGCAATACCAGAGCCGTTTCGGTAAAAATGATTCGGGTTTCCTGCCCAAGCGCCTTGGTTTTGCGCCCGAACAAGAGCTTGCCGCCCCGCAAAATGGCGTAAATCAATCCTGCGCCCACAGCGATTCCAATCAAGCTCCACTTCATGGCATCGGTGAGTGATGCGGTGACTCCGTTCCAATCGTGCAGCGCGGGCACCAAAAAAGAGCAAAGGAAACCGGCCACCATGCCGCCCAGCGTGATCTCATCCGGAATGATGAAGTGCTCAAAATCAATGAAAGTGGCCACGATCAAACCCGACAGGACCACGCAGTACGCAAGCACGAGCAAAGCTGATTTGGCCCCATGCATTTCCCATGCCGCCAAAAAAACCAGGCCAGTCAGCAATTCCACCAAAAAATAGCGGATGGAAATCGGCGCGTGGCAATTGCGGCATTTGCCGCGCAAGCTCAGCCAGGTCACCAGCGGCACGTTGAGATACCAGGGGATCGAGTAGCGGCAGTGCGGACAATGGGACGGTGGCGAAACAATGCTTTGACCCAGCGGCAGGCGGTGAATGCAGACGTTCAAAAAGCTGCCCACAATGCAACCGAGCACAAAAAAGACCAAAGCCCAGAATTGAAAAGGGACTCCAGCCCAGTAATGCGGATCGAACGTGGCACTCATCAATATGGCTTAAACACCGCAGGTTCCATTCCGTTATCTTTCAACCATAAATGTTTTTCTCCAGCGCCGCGCGCATCTCCTTGAGGGGAGCCGGCCGTCCGCTCCATAATTCCAGTGCCTCGGCGCCCTGGTATAACAACATCCCCAGCCCATTTGAAGCTCGACACCCGGCCATTTTCGCGGCTTTTAACAAAGGCGTTTCGGCCGGGCGGTAAATCATGTCGTACACCGCGCCTGCCCTGCGCAAATCAAAGGTGGCGGGGTCGAAGGGCATGGTATCTTGCCTGTTCAAGCCGAGCGATGTTGCATTCACAACCAAATCCACGGCTCTTGACGGATAGCCAGTCCGCGCGTCAACACCCGGAAACCGCTCTTTGATCTCAGCCGCCAGCTCGTGCGCTTTCGTGACCGTGCGATTGACGAGAAATAAGCTGTCGATCCCCTGCTCCGCCAGTTTGAGGCCTGCGGTGCGTCCGGCCCCTCCGGCTCCCAACAGCAGCACGGCCTTGCCGGGCAACTCCATTCCCAAATCTTCTCGAATAGCCCGAGTGATGGCATCTGCATCCGTGTTGAAGCCGCGGGATCGGACTTCCGAGGGCGACCACTCGAGTTCGGCCAGGCCCTTCCATTCGCCTGAGGAATGGCGGCCTTCGAAACGGATCGTATTGACCGCCCCCCAACTCGTTGCGCTTTGCTCCACAACATCAACCATTTCCAGCGCCAGGATTTTATGCGGCACCGTTAGATTCAACCCGATAAAGCGCATGGCTTTGGCCCCATCAATCGCCGCTCGCAAATCATCGGGATGAACTTCAAAGGCCAGATAGCGCCAATCCAGGCCGAGCTTCGCAATGCCCGCGTTTTGCATCGCCGGGGAGGCCGAATGCCGCACCGGATGCCCATATACAGCGCAATAGCGCGTGCCGGCGGAAATGCTGTTTGGCTGCGTGTCGGACACGCGGAGGGTTATAGGGAAGCAAAAGGAAAGTTCAAGGGCAAAGCATGGGAACGAGGCTCCGCCTCCGCAACAACCCTGTCGGTCGCCTCGCTGTGCCGTTGCGTTCGAATTGAGTTCTCTCTTAGAATGTTTTCTTTGATGAGCAAAATCGTCGGCATCGACTTAGGGACAACAAACTCGCTTGTGGCAGCTGTGGATTCCGGAATTCCTTTCGTTATTGCGGATGGAGAAGGCCGGCGCCTGACGCCTTCAGTCGTTCACTTTCCTGAGCAACCGGAGGCACCGCTCGTCGGGTTTGCCGCCAACCGGATTCGCGCGATCAAGCCGCGGGAAACCGTTTACTCGATCAAACGCTTCATCGGGCGGCGCGCTGCCGATATTCCCGCCGAAGAGATGCTCGTAACTTACCCCGTTCGCGCGGCTGGCGCAGGGTGGGCGGGCGTTGAAATAAAAGGGCGGATGCTCGCGCCCGAGGAGATTTCGGCTGAAATTCTGAAAAAGCTCAAAGCGGATGCCGAGGCGGCCCTGGGCACACCGGTCGATCGCGCTGTTATTACCGTCCCAGCTTACTTCAATGATGCGCAACGCCAGGCCACGAAAAAAGCCGGGGAACTTGCCGGCTTCTCGGTCGAACGCATTCTTAATGAGCCTACCGCCGCCGCACTCGCCTACGGCCTCGACAAACTCAAGGAAAAATCTCGCATCGCTGTGTTTGACCTTGGCGGCGGAACTTTCGATCTTTCCGTCCTGGAGTTGAACCAGGGCGTTTTCCAGGTCCTTGCCACTAATGGGAATACCCGGCTGGGCGGAGATGATCTCGACGCGAGGGTAACGCAATTCTTAATCGAAAAAATCCGGGACAACGACGGACCCGACCTGCGGCAAACCCTCGCCAAAGCCCAAACCCCCGCAGACGCTGGCCAGGTTTCCGCGAACGAACTGGCGGATTTGTCTGTGCTGGCGCGGGTGCGTGAAGCCGCCGAGCAGGCCAAGATAAAGCTCTCAACTGAAACCGAGGTCGAGATCGCCCTCCCCTTTCTCAAAGCCAACTTTAATTTCACTTACACGCTGACTCGTTCCGAATTGGAAAAGCTGACGCAGGACATCATCGCTCGCACACGTCCTCATTGCTTGCGCTCGCTGGCGGATGCAAAACTCAAGCCCGGAGATTTGGACCAGGTCATTCTCGTCGGCGGGCAGACGCGTATGCCCCTGGTGCGCCGTTATGTGGCTGATCTTTTTGGTTGCGCCGAATTCGAAGAAACCCGGGGTGGCCTGCGCCTGGGAACGAGCTTTCACGCGCCCAAAGGTCCGCAACTGAATACTTCCCAAAACCCTGACGAAGCCATCGCTTTAGGCGCCGCCATCCAGGCCGAGGTCCTTTCGGGCGGCTTCCGAAATGTGCTTCTCTTGGATGTGACACCCCTTTCGCTCGGACTGGAGACGTTTGGCGGGCTCATGAATGTGATCATCCCCCGGAATTCCACGATTCCCATCAAAGCGGGGGAGATGTTCACGACGGCAGTGGACAACCAGCGCAGCATGCTCATTCATGTCCTGCAGGGGGAACGCGAACGCGCTCGCGACAACTGGAGCCTTGGTCAGTTTACGCTCGAGTTCGAACCCGCTCCCAAAGGCGTCGCGCGCGTAGGAGTCCAATTCGAGATCGACGTCAATGGAATTTTGCAGGTCCTGGCGCGCGACACCAGAACCGGAAAGGAAAAAACCATTGAAATGAAGTCAGCGGTTGATGTCGAGGATTCGGCGGTCCAAAAAATGGTCGAAGAATCCGTCGAAAACGCTTTCGATGACCTGGCCGCCCGGCGCTGGATCGAAGCCCGCTTGAGGGCCAGCGAACTTGTTGCCGCCACCGAGAAGGCCTTGCAGGATTGCGCGGAGGAACTCGATACCCTGTACCGGGGGAAGGTGCTCGAAGGTTTGGCCGCAGTGAAGTCTACCCTGGCGGAGGAGGATCAATCCACTCAAACCGGCGACGCTAACAAACTACAGGCCGTTTGTGCGGCACTCGACGAAATGACCGCCCCTCTGGCCGAAACTCTCATGGATAAAGCGGTCGAATCGATGTTGCGCAAAAAGGGGATTTTATAACGTTAGACCGAGGCCGGGCCTTCGCTAAACCACCGGCGCTTCGTAGGCCATGCCATGGGCCTCGGCGACAGCTCTGTGGGTAACTTTTCCGTTCATCACATTCAGGCCGCCGAGCAAAGCCGGCTGTCGTTGGCAAGCCTCAGCCAACCCGGAATCGGCCAATAATTCGATGTAACGATAGGTCACATTGGTGAGCGCTTGTGTCGCCGTTCGCGCATATGCACCCGGCATATTGGCCACACAATAATGCGTCACTCCTTCCTCCACGAAAACGGGGCTGTCGTGCGAAGTTGGCCGCGAGGTTTCCGCGCAACCTCCCTGGTCAATGGCAATGTCCACCAGCACGCTGCCCGGACGCATGCGCCGCAACATGTCCCGGCGAATCAGCTTTGGAGCTTTCGCACCCGGAACGAGAACCGCGCCAACCAGGAGGTCCACGGTCGGAAGCAGCTCCATCAGATGCGCTTCGTTGGAATAAAGCGTATGCGCGGTGTGCAGGGTGATATCGAGAAAGCGCATCCGTTCGAGATCCACTTCCAGGATCGTCACGTCCGCTCCCAGGCCCTGGGCCATGCGCGCCGCATTGATTCCGGAAGCGCCCCCGCCCAACACGACCACTCGCCCTGGCAGGACCCCGGGCACTCCCCCCAACAAAACCCCGCTGCCGCCAATGTGTTTAGCCAGAAAATAGCCGCCTACCAGGATTGACATCCGGCCCGCGATCTCGCTCATCGGTTCCAGCAAAGGCAGACGCCGGTTCACCTCGATCGTCTCATAAGCCATCGCCGTTACTTCCGCTTTCATCAGCGCTTCAGTAAGGGACCGGCTGGCCGCGAGATGGAGGTACGTGAAAAGAATCTGGCCCGGCCGCAACAACGGGTACTCCGAGGGTTGGGGTTCCTTTACTTTGACCACCAGGTCCGCCTTCTCGAAAACAGCGGCATGCTCTCCCACCAGGGTCGCTCCCGCCTGATCATAATCCGCATCCGGGTAGCCTGCCCCCGCCCCCGCCCCGCGCTCGACGACGACCTGGTGCCCGCGCTTTATCAATTGGTACGCCGCCGAGGGCAACAGGGCGACGCGATACTCCTGGCCTTTGATTTCTTTAGGAACTCCGATGATCATTTTTGTTCAGGTTGAGCAACTTCTTGTTGAAATTTTCTGGCAAATACTTGCTGGACGAAATCCGAATGCAAGCCTATTGCGCAATCTGCCGCGCCTGAGTTCGATGCGCCAAAGCCAGCAGTGTGACGGAGGACGCGGCCGCCCGCTCTGCTTCCTCGATGCGCGTGAATTCGCCATAGACCTCGTTGCGTCCCGGTTCGTCGCTGGTGGATAGCTCGTGGCCCGAAGTCGCTCGCATCGCCTTGAGGATATCATGAACGGAAATCTGCTCCAACGGCCGGGCCGGAACGTACGATGCTTCGCTCCCGGAAGCTTCCACCACCAACTTGGCTCCCGTCAGGCTTTGCATGATTTGCTGGATCAGTCGCGTCGGAACGCAAAGCTCTTTCGATAGCGCGCTAACTGCTCCCGGGCGGTCCCCCAGGATGAAACGCTGGCCGATCGCGGTCATCAATCGCAAGGCGATGAATTCCCGCCCGCGTTGGTTGATATTCTCCAATTGTCGCTCCTCCAAATAGGCCTGCCGATTTTGAAAAGCGTAAGCCACTTGCGCACCGAATAGGAGGATCAGCCACGAAAAGTACAGCCCAATCATAAAGACCGGCACCAATCCAAGGCTCCCGTAAATTTTGCTGTTCGAAACAACGCGCGAAACATAAAGCACGCTGATGACATTGTTCCCATGAAAGAGCAATCCGCCGACAAATCCACCCACAGCCGCGGCGCGCCACTGCACCTTGGTATTGGGCATGAGGATATAAAACAACGCAAAGGTCAGACACAGAAGGAGCACGGGCAAGAGCTGAAAAATCAGGTTTCCCGCGAAGGGCATATGCGTGAGTAATTGGCGTGTCCCTTGCAAGTGCGGGCCGGAAGACAAGCCCAGGGCCACCGCGAGAAGGAGCGGGGCCAGCGTAATTACGCCCCAGTAAAGCACGATGCGCGTGAACCAACCCCGGCCGCGCGCTACCCCCCAGATATCATTGAAGGTGTCTTCGATTCTCGACAGCATGGAGATCGCCGCAAAAATCAGCAGAATACTTCCCGTTACCCCCAGCGTGCCACTGCGCGTATTCTGAATGAATTCGTGGATGCGTTTCGCCACTTCCTTGCGCGCTTTCACAGCTCGTTCGTCCGTCGCCAGCGAAGCAATTTCTTTCCGGGAATTTTGGTTGGTTAAACTCCGGGAATCCTGCGGTGACGGTTCCGAAATCCCGGCAACCGAGCCCGGCAGGTTGGTGGTCAAAGCGGATAGGTTGGTCTGCGCGGTTGCCACTTCGTTCGTGAGCTCGGTCTCGGGGGAAGGAGCAACCGGGTTGAAAGTGGCCGGGGGAGTTACGCTCGATACCAGTCTCACAATAAAAGCATCGATTTGTTCTTCCCCTTCGTTCTTGAGGAACGTGCTGGTCACGCTGACCACCACTGCCAGCATGGGCACGAGGGCCAGCAAGGTCACATAAGCCAGCGCCGAGGCGCGCACCGGACATCGATTCCGAGCAAAACTTTTCCAAACCAAAACCCAAAAATGCGCAAACTTTTGCAGCCGCGTTAAGGGACGCTGAGACCGAAAGATGCTGTCATCCCAGATGTTTTGCGCTTCTTCGCGCCATCTGCGGAAATTAAAAAAACGATTCGCCATGCCAGCCAGTGAACGCTAACAAACGAAAGGGTGAAGTCAAACAAGGCTTCGGGAGAACGGTAATAAGTCGCGCCTGGTGCTGGTCCCGATTCGGACTCAGCTTGATTCAAACCCTGCCCAGAAAAGACTCTGAGAAGTCCGTAGAAAAGATCGGCATTCCCGACCGACGAACGAAACTTTTCAACGTACGTTGAAAAGTTTCGTTCCTCTTTCCACCCTTCGGTCTTTCCCTGCCGCGTCGGAAGATTCACAGCTGAAAATATGCAAACAATCTTGGAAGCACTATTGGCTTGTCCCGGCGGCTGAAACCAAGCCAAATACTACTATGAATCGCCGACAATTTATTAGCGCGACAGTAACGACGGCGCTGGGGACAGGAGTTCTGCCCTGCGAAGGCCTCGCCGCCGCAGCCAGGCAGGGTGCTATTCCTCATTGGCCGATCGGCTGCTTCAACCGGCCCTGGGCCGAAAAGAAAACCTGGGGTTACGACGTTGCCCTCGCTGGAATTAAAGAGGCCGGTTACCATTCGACCGGCTTGCTAACTCGCAGTGCCAAGGAACCGCTCATCGGCTCGGATGCCACACCGGAATATCTACTCGAACTCAAGCGGCGGATTGCCGCGCATGGACTGAAACCCACCATGGGAGCCTTGAGGACAAAAAATGATCTGCCCCTTGCCGACCAAATTAAAGACGCCCAAAAACAAATCGACAACGGCAAAACCGTCGGCATCGAATTCCTTTTGACATTTGGCGTGGATAAACCCGAATTTTTCGAAAATTACTATGCGCTGATGCGCGAGGCCGCCCCCTACGCACAGCAGCGAGGGATCAAATTGGTTCTCAAGCCTCATGGTGGCGCGAGCGGAGCTTCGGAAGAAATTCTTCGCTGTTTGAATCGCGTCAAGCATGAGAATTTCACAATTTGGTTCGACGCCGGTAATATCATCTATTACACGGGAAAAGACCCGGTCGAACAGCTTAAGCCAGTAGCTGATCATGTAACCGGATTTTGCGCCAAAGATTGCGACCAAAAAGGTGGCAGCGTCTGGCTCGAATTCGGAACGGGAAAAGTGGATTTTCCCGCCGTCTTTTCGGAACTCAAACAAGCAGGGTTTAACGGACCCGTGATGGTGGAATGCTGCGCCAAAGCGGATACGATTGAGGATGTCACGGCCAATGCCCGCCGCAACCGGGAATATCTCGAAAAGGTTTTTGCCAGCTTGTGATGTGGCCAGGAAATCTCCCAATTCGCCCGATATCTCTAAAAAGCACAGCCCGGAGCTAAAAGGGCCATCAGACGTTGTGCCGGTTTCGAAATCGGGCCGCAAAATTCTGCTGGGCTGTTTTCGCCGCCGGGAAGCGTGGTGCCTCACGGGACGAGGCTTCCTTCTGGGAAGCGTTCTGGCTTTGGTGCTCGTCCTGTGCGCGATCAAAGGGGTTCACCCCTTTCTGGCGCCCAATCATCCGCTGCCCGGAGGAATCCTTGTAGTCGAAGGCTGGGCGCCGGATTACGCGTTAAAAATTGCGGTCCAGGAGTTTGCCCGCGGGAACTACTCGAAACTTTACGTTACCGGCGGGCCGATCGAGCACGGCGCGCCGCTCTCGGAATTCAGCACCTACGCCGAATTGGGCGCCTCCGCCCTCCTCAAGTTTGGACTGACCAACAATTCGGTTCAGGCCGTCCCCGCCCCGCGGGTCCAGCAGGATCGCACTTACAATTCAGCGCTGGCGCTCATGCGCTATTTGCGCCAGAACTCCTTGCCGTCCGCACCGCTTAACTTGATTTCGATCGGCCCCCATGCGCGCCGTTCCCGGTTGCTTTTTGAGAAAGCATTCGAGAACCGTCAGCGGATTGGCATCGTTGCGCTTGACCCGCATGATTACGATGCCAGACACTGGTGGCGCTCCAGCTCCGGCGTTCGCACCGTGCTGAGCGAAACCTTTGCCTATGTTTACTTTCGCTTTTTTTTCCGGGCTCGCACCGAGGCCGTGACCGATCAATAACGATAGGCGCGGAACCGAAATTCCGGATCCCAATGACGATGTTCCCAGTGGCGATCTCGATCGTATCGATAGCCGTACCCATATCCGCGGCTATATCCATCATACGCCCCACCCCGATGTTCATGCACCACACAGCCGGCGCTGGATAAGACCGTGACCAATCCCAACAGATAGATGATCCGTTTCATTCTAAAATCTCGCCCTGAATTTATCTCAGGCCATGGGGCGTTGTGCGCATCGAGAGCTCCATCCTGCTTCCCCCGCTTTTTATGAGGCTGGGAGTAATTATTCTGGCGGCCGGTCAATCCGTGAGAATGGGCCAGCCCAAACTGTTGCTTCCCTGGCAAGCCAATACGATCCTGGGACACGTTGCGAATCAGTGGAAAGGCTTGGACACCGCGCAAATGGCCGTGGTTTATTCAAATGATGCGGGCGCCGGCCTGACCCGCGAACTGGATGCTTTACAGTTTCCCATGGATCAGCGGATTGAGAATCCAGACTCAAAACGCGGGATGTTCAGTTCCATTCTTCGCGCCGCCCAATGGACCGGCTGGCAGCCCGGCTTAACGCACTGGGCCATTGTTTTGGGTGATCAGCCTCTCATTAACCCTGGAACCTTGCGCGAGCTTCTCGAATTCTCCGCGGCTCATCCCGCCAAAGCGTGTCAACCCCAGTACGATGGGCGTCCAAAACATCCCGTTATTCTCCCAAGGGATATTTTCATTCAATTGCCTTCAACGGCGGCAAACGATCTAAAGACTTTTCTTGTCGAGATGCCGCGCGCCTTTCTCGACTGCGAAGATCCGGGAGTTGCAATCGACATCGACTATCCGGAAGATTACGAACGCGCCAAACGACAATACTTTGGCCCTCACTCGTAACGGAGCGATTCAATGGGGTCCAGGTTGGCCGCCTTGTAAGCAGGATAAGTCCCGAAGACAATCCCAACAATCGAACAGATCAAAAGTCCATAAACGACCCAATCGAACGGAACGACAGGAGTCATTTTCAGGAAAAAAGCCGTGGCGTTGCCACCCAATATTCCCATTAGCACTCCCAGGGCGCCGCCCACTTCGCAGATCACAATCGCCTCGAGGATAAATTGAGTCATGATATTGCGTTTCTTGGCCCCAATCGCCCGTCGAATCCCGATCTCCCGCGTCCGTTCCGTAACTGAAACCAGCATGATGTTCATAATCCCAATGCCCGCAGCCACCAGCGCGATAGAACTGACGACTGCAATCCCCATCCGCACTGCTTGCGTGAAGGCGTTGAACTGATCAATCAGGGAATCATTCGAAAAAATCTCGAAATCATCTTCTTTTCCAGGTGGAACCTTGCGGACGACGCGCATAATGCCCCTCACTTGCTCGACTGTGTCATCATAGCTGGCGCGGTCGCGCGCCTGCACCAGTATGTTCAAGCTGCGATTCCATCGCCCGAACCGGTTCATTCCGCTGGTGATCGGAACAACCGCAAAATTGTCCTGATTTCCTTTTAACGATCCGCCTTGTGGCTCGAGCACGCCGATGACCGTGTAATTAATCCCATTGATCTTCACGCGCTCTCCCAGGGCCGACCCCAAAGGAAAAATATTCGTCGAAAGATTGTAGCCCAGAACGCAAACGTTGCGCGTGCTTTCGACGTCCACCTCCATAAGCAAGCGTCCTTCCCGCAGCAGCCAATTGCGCGCTGGAAAGCTCCCCGGCGTTTCCCCATACAATTGAACCGTCGGAGCCGATTTTTTGTACCGCGTCTCGATCTGGCCCCCCCAAAACATCGTCTCTATCCCCACACTCAGCGGCAAAGTCGCTTTTTCCTCCAGTCGCAGTCCTTGTTCCAGCGTGATGTTTTTGCGCCGCCAATACTTCTCGAATCCCTCGGGCCCGCCAAAGTAAATCCCGGGCCATTTGCGAACCATAAACGTCAAGCTCCCTAATTGGCTGATCTCGTGCTCAATGTCGCCTTGCATCACCCGCATCGCCGTCATTACAACGATGATCGAGAACACTCCCACCAGCACGCCCAGCAAAGTCAACGCCGAACGCAGTTTGTGCGCGGCGAGCGCGCTCATCGCCATCAGGAAACTCTCCCGCAATTCTCCCAGAAAAATGGTCGCTCGTTTATTATTCATTTCGCAGCGCATCAACCGGGTTCATGCGGGCCGCGCGCCACGCCGGCATGAATCCCGCGAACAATCCGGTCACCAGCGACACCAGCAATGCGATACCCACGATCATGGGTGACATCGTGGCCGGCAGGAACTTCTTCATGATCAGCGTCACGGGCCAGGCGATCGCCAGAGCCAAAATGCCGCCCAAAATGCAGATGCTCGCCGCTTCCAAAAGAAACTGCACCAGGATCGTGCGCCGCTTGGCTCCAATCGCCTTGCGAATCCCGATCTCCCGCGTTCGCTCCGCGACCGAAACGAACATGATATTCATGATCCCAATCCCACCCACAAATAAGGACAGACCCGTGATAAACAGCCCGATGGCGCCAATCGTCCCCGCCACTCGATGAAACATTTCCAAAAACTGGTCTTGTTGCATGATGGCAAAATCGTCCGGATCGGAAGGGGCCAGGTGCCGAATTTTTCTCATCGCCAGCCTCAACTCCTCTTTCGCATCCTCGATATCAGTAAGCTGGCTGGCCTTCACCTGAATCTGGTAATCAGGATAGCTCCAAAAGGAGGCCACAAATTGCCGAATCGGAATAATCGCCTGATTATCCAGGCTGCCGCCATCGAGAAAACTTCCCATTTTTTCCAACACTCCCACTACCTCGAACGCGCTATCGCCGATCATGACCTTATTTCCCAGCGCGGATTGGCGCGGAAACAGATTTGTCGCCACTTGCGAGCCGATCACACACACCGGACGGCCTCCCTGGATTTCGGAGGCCGACAGGAACCGGCCTTCGGCCAGCGAAAGATTCGCCGTGATCAAATATTGTTCCGTCGTGCCGACAATCGTCACATTATCCGCGTGCCGCTTCTTGTAGAGGATGCGTTCGTTCGTATCAGCCTCTGGAGCAACCGCGCGGGCTTGGGTCAATGCCCGCTGCAGCGCCTCGACCTGGTTCATCGTGATAGGCCGACGCTTTTGCATTTTCAACCACTCCTCGTGCGTGTGGGTAAACCAATTGAAGCGTTGCACATAGAGAACATCCGCGCCCAGAAACGAGATGCTCTTGAGAAAGGCGCGGTTAAGCCCCTCAATGGCTGTTCCCATCAGGGTCACCGTTACAATGCCGATAACGATTCCCAACGTCGTCAGGGCGGATCGCAGTTTGTTGGCGCGGATCGCTCCCCAGGAGATGGTCAAACCCTCCTTGAGTTCCGTGACCAGGTTCATGTCATTGCCAGCACGGATGAGGTCTCTGGAGCTTTTGCTCCGGGTGCGCCGACGCGCTCATCGCTGGCGATCAAACCATCACGAATACGGATGATGCGCCGGGCATGACGAGCGACATCCTCCTCATGGGTCACGACGATGATGGTATTGCCCTTGCTCGAAAGTTCGGCGAAAAGCCCAAGAATTTCCATACCTGTCTTCGAATCCAGGTTGCCGGTGGGCTCGTCGGCCAGAAGAATCGAGGGCTTGTTCACCAGCGCCCGCGCCACCGCCACCCGCTGTCGCTGCCCGCCCGACATCTCGTTTGGCTTGTGATGCACACGGTCGGCCAGTCCCACGGCCGCCAATGACTCCAGCGCGATCTGCCGCCGTTCCTCCGAGGCGATTCCGTAGTAAATCAATGGCAATTCTACGTTCCGCAAAGCATCGGAACGGGGCAGCAAATTGAATGTTTGAAAAATAAATCCGATTTCCTTGTTTCGGATCTCCGCCAGCTGGTTGTCGTCCATCTGGCTCACCTGCACCCCATTTAGTTCATACTCACCGGAGGTCGGCGAGTCCAGGCATCCCACCAGGTTCATCAATGTGGATTTCCCCGAGCCGCTCGGCCCCATGATGGCAACGTACTCGCCCTTTTCAATTTCCAGCGTCACCTCGCGCAGAGCATGGATCGTCTCCGCTCCCATTTGGTAACGGCGGGAGATTTTTTGCAGCCGGATTAGCGCCATCTCAGTCTTTTTCCTTGGCGTCCTTTTTGGCCATTTCGCCGGCGACGCCCTTCTTGATCTTCTTGCCGTCCTCGAGGTCCCGGCTCACCGCGCGATAACCACCGGAAATAATCTCCTGGTCCTCCTGCAATCCCTCCGTGATTTCCCAATAGGTATCGTCGCTGATCCCAATCTTCACCGGAACCATTTTGGCATGGTCGCCTTCCTTTAGGAAAATAACCTCAACCGGTTTCGGCGCGTTATCCTTTGATTTTTTGTCCCCGCTGGCAATATTCGTCCCGCTTGTAACATTTGTGCCGCCTTTTGCGGTGGCATTTGTTTTGTCCAATGCGCCTGCGGCGGCGCTATTAGTGGAGTTCTTATCCCCTTTTGGTTTGGGCAACCGCGTCGTAACGCTGGCAATCGGAACCGCCAGCACATTCGTACGATAGCGCGTCTCGATTTCAGCTGTACAGGACATGCCCGGACGAAAGGGCTCCTTCTCTTTAATGCGGATCTTCACCGAGAACTTGGTCGCCTCCTGGTTATTGCCACCGCCACCTCCCAGGCCTCCCAGTCCCGAGGTAGTCGAAGAATTGGCAATTTCCGTCACGGTCCCGTTGAATTTCCGGTCCTTGAACGCATCCACTTCGAGCCGCACGTTCTGGTTTGCCGCGATGAGAACCACATCGATTTCCCCAATATCCACTCGCGCTTCCATTTCATTCAAGTCCGCCACCGTCATGATTTCCGTACCGATATTCTGAACCGTCCCCAGCACGCGCTCGCCCAGTTGCGAGTTCAATTTACTGATCGTTCCCGTCAGCGGCGAAAAAATGGTCGTTTTGGAAAGTGACTCATCTGCGCTGGCCAACTGTGCATGCGCCATTTCCACCTGATGCGTCGCGCTGGTCAATTGGGCAACCGCCACGTCATAAGCCGCCTTCACCTCGTCAAATATTGAATCAGCAATGAATTTTTGCTTTGAGAGTTCCTTGGTTCGCTTGTATTCCGCCTCCGCTTTGCGCAAATTCGCCTCGGCGGTCGTTTTTCCCGCTTCGGAAGATTTATATCCCGCTTCCGCCTGGTTGCGTTGCGCGACATAAAAGTCCGGCTTGATCTTTACCAGCAGGTCGCCTTTTTGCACCAACTGTCCCTCCTTCACCGGAAGGTCGATGATCTCGCCGCTGACTTCCGCGCTGATTTTCACCTGCACCACCGGCTGAATTTTGCCGTTGGCCACGACCAGTTCCGTTAAGTTGTGCCGGGCCACCTTCTCTGTTTGCACCGCAATAAGCACGTCGCGCTTCTTGAACATCGCTACGCCGGTCAGCGCCAGCAGGACCAGCGCGATTGCGGTAAATATGAGCGTTTTTCTGCGTTTCTTTGAATTAGCCATTTGATTCTGCTCTATATGACACGGGTCGAGGAAAAATGTTTCATCTGGCGCGAACCGTTCGCCAACCAGCACCAGTTAGCGCTCCTAACCTCCCGAATTCAATTATAAACCGTGCATAAAATCGTAGTTCAACGGCCGCCGGCCCCCATCTTGCTGAATACCTGCTGCATCAGGAGCCCGAACCCGAAGAAGAGCGCCGAATACGTAATCCAAACTCCAAATATCCAGGCTGCGGCTCGCAAGAAGGACTTTCGGCTCAACCGCGCCGCGGCAACGCCGCGCACAGCCAATATCCAAAAAGTCATCACGTTCACATAAGCCAGCAAAGCGTGAACCTTATTCTCGGGATTCCAATCCTTGACCAATAACATCAGGCTGGGTGAAACGAACACATTGCTCATCGTAATGACCAGCAGGGTCCGAACCAGGCCATCCAGAACCGAGATCATATTAACCAACCCCATCGCTTCAACCGCCTTGAGGTACGGAAATTGGCCTCCCAAAATCTTTGACCCAATCCCCCAAAAGATCAGGCCCCAAATCACCGGCGTCAAAAAACCTGAAAAGATCGGAATAAAAAACGCGCTCACCATTGTGCCGATGCCGCCATACTTCTCCGCCGCCTCCATGGCCTTGTCCATCTGTTCTTTAGGCAAATTCTTCTGCTCGAATTGCTTTTGAATGGCCCTTTGGCTGATCTCCTTCATCTGCTGCTTGATCGGTTCCTGGGAAAAAATGATGAGAGAGGCCAGCCACCCAACCACCACGATGATAATCCCCGGAACCACCCAGTTTAAGTGGTTGACCGGCTTATCCTTGATGTCCTGGAAGACATCGCCCGGAGAGGCGAAAACATTCATCAGTCGCGAACCGAGCGACATCGTTTCCACAGGCTGGGGCGCGGGCGGGGATTCAACCGGCGGATTGGGAGAATTCGGTTCCATGATCAGAGTAGTTGGTTCAGGTAATCCACGCTTAACTGAAAAAAATGCCGATGTCGAGCGCTTCCGCGAAGGCTCTTTGCCTTACAAATCTGTAATCCTCACGAAAGGTTCCTGACAACTCGGTATGGTCTATTGCTTCAACGACAATGTTAGTTTTTCGAACGCAACTGAGAATTTAACTGAAGCATAAACAATCAACCGAACTATGAGAAACGTGTTTAATAATGCAGGCAACCGCGTCGCAACGCTGGGGCTGGTCGGAGCAGTGATCCTGGCCGGATCCGCTCTGGCTTTCACGCAAAAAGAAAAAAGCGAATCCAAATCCGTCCCAAATGTGCCGGTGGATGAACGTCCGATCTCGCGAGATTTGGGCGGCCATACCAGCTTCTCGCCAGTCGTTAAGAAAGTGGCTCCCGCGGTCGTCAAGGTTTTCACCACGACCCGCGTTCGCAACACTTCCTTCAATTTCAACGGCAACAGCGGTGGCATGGATGACATGCTCCGCCGCTTCTTTGGCGATGAGTTCGATGGCAGCCCCCGCCAGGGACGCCGCAATTTCAACGCTCCCCGTCAGCAAGGCGTTGGTTCAGGAGTCATTGTCACTAAAGACGGCTACATCCTGACGAATAATCACGTCGTTGATGGCGCCGATGAAGTCAAAGTAAGCTTGAATGATGGACGGGATTTCACCGCCAAAGTTATTGGGCGCGATCCCAAGAGTGATGTCGCCGTGATCAAAATCGACGCTCGGGATCTCCCGGCCGTAACCATGGCCGACAGTGACAAGGTGGAGGTCGGGGACGTGGTCCTCGCCATCGGCAATCCGTTCGGAATCGGCCAAACCGTCACGACCGGAATCGTCAGCGCAACCGGCCGCGCCGGCGCCGTCGGCCTCGATTATGAGGACTTCATTCAAACCGATGCCGCCATCAATCCCGGCAACTCCGGTGGCGCGCTCGTGGATGCCGAAGGACGCCTCATCGGCATCAATACGGCCATTCTCAGCCGCAGCGGCGGCAACCAGGGCATTGGTTTTGCCATTCCCGCTAATCTTACTCGGGACGTGATGACCAGCCTGATCAAAGATGGCCACGTGACCCGCGGTTATCTCGGCGTCATGATCCAGGATGTCACTCCTGCCCTGGCCCGCGAGTTCAAGCTCAAGGAACATAGCGGCGCGCTCGTGGGTGACGTAACTGCCAAAAGCCCGGCTGAAAAGGCCGGCATCCAAAGCGGCGATATCATCGAAGAGTTCAACGGCAAAAAGGTCACCGACGGTCGCCATCTCAAGTTGGAGGTCGCCCGCATCACTCCAGGCACCAAAGTCCCGCTCAAGGTCCTCCGCGACGGCTCGACTAAGAACTTCGACGTCACCGTCAAAGAACTGCCCGGCAGCGAGACCTTCGCTAAAAGCGATTCAAAGCAAAACGCCGATGAAGGCACCTTGAACGGCGTCACCGTTTCGGACCTCGACTCCCAGGCGCGCCAGCAGTTCGAGCTGCCGGCAAGTGTTAGAGGCGTGGTCGTGACTGAAGTCGCTCCAGATTCCGCAGCCGCCGAAGCCGGTCTCAAACCTGGCGATGTGATCCAGGAAATTAATCGCAAACCCGTTAAGACCGCCGAGGAAGCCGTCAAGTTGACGGAGAACCCCTCCGATAAGACCTCGCTCCTCCGAGTCTGGAGCAAAGGCGGCAGCCGCTGGGTTGTCGTGGACGAAAGCAAGGCCGGCTGATTTTCCCTCCTCATAACAAACACACAGCCAGCCCTCCCGTGCCAATCATACCCAGGCGCGGGAGGGCCTTTTGTTCAATGATTTCAAACCGTTTTTGATTTGCGTTGGGTCCTGGAAAATTTTCCTTATGCTGGCGGAAATGCGGATCTTGGTGGTGGAAGACGATGTGAAGATTGCCTCCTTCGTGGTCAACGGCCTGAAGCAGAGTGGCTTCGCCGTGGATCATTCCCCCGACGGCCTCGACGGCCTGGCTCGGGCCCAAACGATCGCCTACGACGCCGCCGTCATTGATGTCATGCTGCCTAAACTGGATGGCTTGACCCTTGTCCAAAAACTGCGCGCTTCGGCCAGCCGCACCCCTGTGCTCATCCTCAGCGCCAAAGCATCCGTTGATGATCGCGTCAATGGTCTTCAGGCCGGGGGCGATGACTATCTCACCAAACCCTTCGCCTTCTCAGAATTGCTGGCCCGGATCCAGGCCCTCATCCGCCGCGCCAGTCAGGCCCCTGAACCTACCCGCCTGACTGTGGGGGACCTCACGCTCGATCTTCTCTCCCGCGATGTGCGCCGCGGTGCTGAAAAAATCGATCTCCAGCCCCGCGAATTTGCCCTGCTCGAGTATCTCATGCGCCACCCCAACCGTCCTGTCACGAAGACCATGATCCTCGAGCATATCTTCGATTACAGTTTCGATCCCCAAACGAATGTCGTCGATGTGCTCGTTCATCGTTTGCGCAGTAAAGTGGACAAGGATCGCGCCATGATCCACACCTTGCGCGGAGTTGGCTATGTTCTTCGGCCTTGATCCTTTGCGTCGGAATATCGGCTTGCGGCTGAGCCTCTGGTACGCGCTCATCTTCACGCTCTCTTCCCTCGCGTTGCTCACCGTCGCCTATTATCTCCTGGCCGCCGCCATTGGCCGCAAAGATCGCGAACTGGTCGAGGCCCGTCTCAAAGAGGTCGCCACCGTTTATAACGCCGGCGGTTATCGTTCTCTCCAGAATTGGGTCAAAAGCCAGCCCGCCCTCGTCCAGCATAGCCTCTACGTCCGCCTCACCAATCCACGCCTTGGCCTCGATTTCGTCAGTTTCCCCGAGGATTGGCTCACTCTACGCGATGTTCCCACCGCCCTCGAAGGTTCCTCCCGTCAGGTCCCCGTCGTGCGCATCCCCCAAAGCGAAGAGAAGGATTTCCTCATGGCCACCGCCCAGCTCTCCGATGCCTCCACTCTGCGCGTCGGACGCAGCACCGATAGCCGCGCCGCGCTGCTCAATCCCGTCCGCAGCAGTTTTCTGCTCGCGGGCAGCGCCACCATCGTTCTCGGCTTCCTTGCGGGTGTGTTCATCGCCCAACGCGCCCTTCGCCCCATCCGTCAGCTTGTCGATACCGCCCGCTCGATCATCCGCACTGGCCAGCTCGACGCGCGCGTTCCCGTCCGCCAATCCGATGATGAACTCGACGAGCTCGTCGCCCTCTTCAACAGTCTCCTCGACAAAAATCAGGCCCTCATTCGCGCCATGCGCGAGTCGCTCGACAATGTCGCTCACGATCTTCGCACGCCCCTCGCCCGCCTGCGCGGAACCGCCGAAGTCGCTCTTCAACCCTCCGCCGAGCCCGCCGCCGCTCGCGAGGCCCTCGCCGATTGTGTCGAGGAATCCGAACGCGTCCTCAACATGCTGAACACTCTCATGGACATCGCCGAAGCCGAAGCCGGCATGATGAAGCTCGTCCGTGAACCCGCCGATCTTTGTCTGCTCGCCCGTGAAGTCATCGATCTCTACGAATACGTTGCCGAGGAAAAAAAGATCACCATTCAAAGCGATCTCTCGGGTGCTTGCATCGCGCCTGTGGACCGCATTCGCATGCGCCAGGTTTTTGCCAACTTGCTGGACAATGCCATTAAATACACCCCGGAGCGCGGCCGCATCATCATTGCCGTCAACTCAGCTGTGGAGCAGGCCACCGTTACTTTTCGCGACACGGGCGTCGGCATCCCCTTGGACGAGCAGGACAAGATCTGGACCCGTCTTTATCGTGGTGACAAAAGCCGTTCGCAGCGCGGCCTCGGCCTCGGCCTCAGCCTCGTCAAAGCCGTTGTCGAAGCTCACGGCGGCTCTGTGTTCGTCTCCAGCCAGCCCGGTCAGGGCGCCATTTTTACCGTCAAACTCCCGTTGCGCTCCGGCCTCGATTGAGCTCGGAACACTTATGGGCACGGTGCCGCCCTCAACGTCGGCGTGCTCCGACGTGGTGCGGGCCGGCGCCCTCACCGCCATTCCTTCACTGCACCCGGACGCGGTAAAACTTCTGCCCGCCGGCCGGCAAAGTGAAGTACGGCGAACTCGCTCCCGGCACATCCGCATACGGCCCGTTCACATTCGTTGCCGATTGCAACGTCCCCGGCGCCCACGTTAACACCACCCCGGCCCCGCTCGGCGCGATATTCAACGTCACCACCGGGTTCGTTCCCGCGGCGTAATGATTCAATATTTGCGCCGCGCTGAGCGCGTAATTGTAAATCGCCACTTCATCGATCGTCCCCACGAAATTCAGATTATAGGTCGAACTGAAGTTCGCCTGGCGCGACCCGATGCTGATCGGGCTGGTCCCCATCTGCACCCCGCCGGCAATGGCGGTGCTGCCGCTCAGCGCGCCATTCACATACAGCCGCACCTGGCCGTTGGGCTCATCACACACACCCACCAAATGCTGCCAGGTGTTGTTCGGCGCGATCGCCGATCCCGCGTTGTGCGACACATTTACCGCGTCCCGCACGCCGAACCGGAACCGGCTCGCCCCGTTCCCCGTGTCCAGGTTGAATTGTTCTCCACCCGACCCATACCCGAACGTCACGATGCCATCGTCCCCGCTCTGCGCCCCCGCTTTCACCCACGCTTCCACCGAAAACGTCGCATTGTTGAACCACGTGCTGAAATCGATCCCCGTGATGTTTCCCACATAACTGTCCGTCGCCGCCAGGGTTCCGAATTGCGCCGCCGTGTCCGAATCGAGCCCGCTGTATCCCGGCTGGCCCAGCGCCGTTGAAAAGTACTGGCCGTCATGCCCGCCCACATAATCGTGCGCCACCGTTCCGTTCGTCTCGTTCAGCCGCCAATACGCCATCGGATTATCCGCCGTCACCGCCTGCACATAACTGATCGTTGGCGCCGTCACTACCGTCAAAACCGCCGCCGCCGTATTGGTCACGCCCAGGCTGTTGGTAATCGTGCACGTGTAACTGCCCGCGTCGCTGAACTGCGCGCTCGGGATCACCAGGTTCGCGTCCGTCGCTCCCGGGATCACCGTCGTTCCGTTGAATTTCCACGTGTACGACAGCGGCTTCGATCCGCCCGCCGCCACTGAAATCGTCGCGGTCTCGCCCGCGAACCGCGTCGTCCCTTGCGGCTGCCGGTAAATCAGCGGCGCGCTCGCGGGCAGCAATCCATAGACATTCAACCGCCCCGAAAACGTCGCCATGTACATTTTGCCGTTCGCCACCGTCGGCGGCACGAATTTCGCATACAAACCCACCGAATCTCGCGCCGCGTATTGCTCCGAGTTCCACAATTCATTGGTCACATTTTGCGCGTCATACGCATGGACAATGCCCGGCCGCACCGCCTGGTTCGCGTCCCCCGTGAACTGGTGCGCCGCCCACAAAATCCCCGTGCCCGCGTTCGTCCCGTTCGCCGAAATCGCCAGCATCCCCCCCGTCATACCGTTCACCCATGCCGGCGTCGGGCTCTGCGCCACCGCCGGCAACAGAAACACCCCGCTAATCGGATTGTATCTATATTGATGCAGCCGGTCGCTCTCCCCCCACACATATGTATAGGACCCATCCGCTGCATCCCACCACACCGGCGCGCCGTGAATATGATTCACTCCCACGCCCGTCGGCGTCACCGGGATCGCCTGCACGATGTTGGTATCGCTCGTTCCGCCGCTCAACCCGCCCATGACATCCCGGTTGACCACATACAGATTCGCCGAAACGGTGCTGCTGCTTTTGCCGCCGCCCATCGCCAGCGTCGTCCCGGGAATCAGCATCAGCCCCCCCGCGCCTAGATCCCAATCGCCCCCGTTCAAAAACGCGTGGTTGTACGGCGTGAACCAGCTCATGATTCCCAGCGTCGCTCCGTTCAACTTCAAAAAACTCATCGAGCGATTCGTCGGGTCCGAAAAATTCGCACCCGCTCCCACCGTCCCGTTTCCCGTCGATACATAAATATTCCCGCTCGCATCCGCCGCCGGCCCCTGCCCGCTCATCCAGATCCCGCCGTTGTTCCCCGTCGGCGTGTCGCAATACACCGCCGTCTGCGCCAGCGATGCCGCGTCGTACGCCATTACCCACCCGTGGTACGGACCCCAATCGCAATGCGATGACCACGCAATAAAAATTCTCCCGTTCGCCAGGGTCAGCGCCGCCCGCTGGTTGTTCCGTTGCGGATCGAAGGTTTGCCCGCCGAACGTCCCCGCGATGATCACCGGCGTCAGCCGGTTCGTCCCCGTTGCCACGTCCAGCGCGTACAGCCGCTGCACATACGTCGTCACCCCCGCCGTCGTTTCTTTCGTCCGCGCCACCAGATACATCGTGCGCGTCCCCGGGTCGATCACCGGCGTCCCCACGATCCCCATCGCTCCGCTGAAATCGCGGTAATTGCCGCCGCAGGCCCCGGTCATGTCCGTGTTCCGCGGCGCCACCACCGTCGTAGCCCCGAACGTCCCGTTGAAATTCGTCTGCCAGTACGGCGCCGCCACCGTCCCGTCATCGGCGTCATACGCATACACCGTGTTGTTCACGGTCGCCACCAGCACCAGGTTATGCGTCCCCTTCCCCGGCACCGCCACGTTCGTCGCGATCAACGGTTGCGCATAAATCTGGTCGTCCACCGGTCGCGAATAAATCAGCCCGAACGTGTTCGTATTCACGTTGCCCACGTGCAACTGGCCCTCGCTCAGGTTCCGCCCCGTCCGCCCGTTGTCATCGTGCTGCGTGTTAACCGCCGCCGCTCCCGGCAGCGTCCCCACCGTCGCGAACGATTGCGACGGCGTCGCCCACGTCGTCCCGGAAACGTTCACCGCCCGCGCCGTGTAAAAATAAGTCGTGTTCGAGGACAACCCCGCCACCGTCGCGCTGAACGTTCCGCCCTGGAGTCCCAGGTTCACGCTATTGGCCCACGCCCCCGCATTGTTCCCCCCGTTCGCTGTCCCATAAAACAGCGTCACCACCGGCACATCGCCCCCCGTCGTCAGCACCTGCCCGTTCAGGCTCGCCGTGAAGGGCGCAATACTCGTCGCCGGCAGATTGGTCACCGTCGCCGGGGACGGCACCGGCGTCGCAAATGAGAGCGATGGGCTCGCCCACGCTGTCCCCGCCGCGTTCACCGCTCGCGCCGTGAAAAAATACGTCCGCCCCGGCGTCAGCCCCGTCACCCCTTGCGCAAATGCCCCGCCCTGGTAACCCAGTGACACGCTGTTCGACCACGCCCCCGCGTTCAGGCCCCCGTTGTTGGTCCCGTAAAAGATCGTCACGTTCGGCGTTTCATCCCCGGTCGCGGTCACCTGCCCCCCCAGCGTCGCCGAGGTCGATTGCACGTTCGCCGCCGCCGCATTCGCCACCGCCGGCAGGGTCACCGCTGAGCTCGCCAAACCGCTCACCGCGTAGATCCCCGCCGAAGTCGTCCCCGCCGGCTTCGCGAACGTTAAGCTCGCAATCGGTTTGTTATTCGCTCCCGCCAGCGCGAAGACGTTGATCGTCGTCTGGTAAAACCTCGGGTTCCCCGGGTTGCCGCTCGTCCCCCCCGTGTTCACATTGATTCGCTCTGTCCCTTGCAACGCCACCGAATACAACGGCCCGCTGTTGTTGTTGAACCAGTCGGGCGCGTAATAATTCGTCGTCAGCGACGTGCTGTCGTTGAAGTTAATCGTCAGGTTGCCCGCCCCGGTTGCGTTGCCGTTCCCCGAATTCGCCACGATCGCCAGCCGGCTGTACATCGCCGGACTCGTCAGGGTCAACGTCACCGTCGCCGGATTCCCCACGTCCGAGCTCAGCACCACCACATTGCTCCCGTTATACGGCGCAAATTGGAACGCCGTTCCATCGGACGCGTTCGTGAAAAACCGGTTCACCGGCAGCCCGAAACTTTTCCCCGCCAAACCCGACTGATAAAATCCGTTCAATTCCCCCGCGTTGAAGTTCGTCCCGAACGCATTATACGGCGGACCCACAGCCGTATTTTCGATCACCACATCCCGGTTGAAACCCGTCACCGCGATCGGCACCGGATTCGCCGCTTGCAACCCGCCTCCGCCCCCCGCCGCCACCGCCGCCGCCAGCAGCGCCAGAACCAGCACCCGCCCCGGCCCGGTTCGAAAATGAAAACCGAACCGCACCTCACCGCCACCATCAATTTCCCGATTACGAGTTAATGCCATCGCCATAAAGGTAATAATGAATAATTAGGATCAAACCAGGTCGGATTTCAGTGTCAATCAGCACTCTTACTTCGCTTCGCTTTCGATTTCAACTGGCATCGCGTCCGCTTTCTCCATGCCGCCCACTCACCCGCCGCCACCAGCCGCCGACGCCCCAAGGGCCTTCGCCGGCATCCTCTCATTCTATCCACTCCGCAAATCCGAGTCCATCACTCATCCTCCGCATTTGAGTTCACCCCCTCGTCTCCTCCCCCCTCGTTTCCTTTTTGGCGGGGTTCAGGATTTGACCTCCCGACTTTCGGCTCGTACTTTCCTCCCCGGGCTAATCGGTCAACCGCCCCTGTTCCGGCAAACAACCCTTTGAAGCCATGACCCTCGCCGATTTCACCGGGCTGCTTTTTGCTTTCCTGCTTTCGGGTGGTTATCTGCTGGTCTGGCCCATTTACCGTCTGGCGCATCGTCGGAAATCCCCGCGAAGGCAAGCGCTCCTCAAGCTTTTCCTGATTGAGGCCACTTTATATTTCGCCGTGACCGGTTTTGTCCTTTACGGCTTTTGGAAGATTCCCGACTTTCACCATGCGTTTATTTTGTTCGAGATTCTGTACTTTTTCCTGGCCGCATTTTGTTGGCTGGCCACGTTCGGAGTCTGGGCCGATTCCAGTCCAGATGCCGAACGATAGTCAAAGACTCTCTGGCAGATACTCGAGGCTTGGCCCCCTTCGGCATTCATTTATACAGGGCAACCCAGCGTGATCGGGCAACCCCAGCGTGATCGGGCAACCCCAGCTTGATTTGGCAGGACCAGCTTGGTCTTTTCAACTGTCGCCAACCTCCCATTTCTCCCTTACATTCCCCTTCATGCCGACACAAACGACCAAGGCCCGCCGGGCCGATCATGTCATTCAATTCTCCGTCTTTACCCCCAACCGCCTCGGCCGGTTGCACGATCTCATCGGCCTCTTCGGCGACCATTCCGTCCACGTCCTCGGCCTCATGGTCCTCGACACCACCGATAGCGCCATTATTCGCATGGCCGTTGACGATCCAGACCGCGCCCGGCAAATCCTCAAAGCCGAAGGCTTCGCGTTTACCGAAAGCAAGCTCGTCGTCGTCGAAGTCAATCCCAGCGAGTTGAAAAACCTCATGAAAGCCCTCCTCGAGGCCGAACTCAACATCAACTACCTTTACCCCTTCATCCCCCAGCCTCACGGCAAACCCATCGTCGGCCTCAGCCTCGAAGACAACGAACTCGCCGAACAAGCCTTGAAACGACACCAGTTTCAAACCCTCCGCCAGCCCGATATCTCGCGATAGAGAATTCAGCTACCCGCAATTTTAAGCTCCGACACCTCTCGAAACTTTTCAGGACAGGGTCGGAGGTTTTGTCGCCGGGGATGGCGCACCTGCCTGGTTGTACGGTTCTAACCGGATCGGACCAAACTTGGCGCGCCCAGAGGGCGCCAGCACGCGTTTCTTGACCTGGCTCTTTTCGATCGGGCCATACATTCGGCTGTCGGAACTGCTCGGCCGGTTGTCTCCCAGCACAAAATATTGATCGTCCCCCAACACAAACACCGCCGCCCGTTGACGCGGGAACGTGTAAACCTTTCGCGGTATGTACGGTTCCAGGAGGATACGATGATTGATGAAAACATAACCTCGCCAGATATGAACCGTTTCCCCCGGCAGCCCAACGATTCGTTTCAGCGCATAATCTCCGCCTTTGTCATCCAGCACGATCACATCTCCCCGATCGAGGCCGCTGGTTGCCGAGGTCGTATGCACCATCGCCCCAGGTTCGTAAGTTGGCCACATGCTCGAACCGCTCACCATGTAAACCGGGCCGATCAGGTTTCGCCCTGCGGCCACTCCCAGTGCTCCAGAAATGATGACCGCCAATAAGGTCCGGCCGGGGATGCGCTGCCACCGCCTCTGGCAGCGAAAGAAAAATTCTCGCATAAAAAACGACACGTTTTGAGTGCAGTTTTGATGCCATCCCTAAGCCCAAGGTTATCCCTTGCCCGCCCTCGGCGAAGACCCAACGGAGCCCCAGAGGGTCAGCCCTCCCTGGAGAATCCGGGAGTGGTTCCCCCCCGCTGGAAACTCCCATTTTTGCTGCTCAGGCCCCAAAAAAGGGCTGGCTGGCCACCTGATGGCAAGCCCAACCCGGGTCCCACCGGGCCGAAAAACGACCTGGCGGCTTTACTTCCCTCTTGCCTTCTTTTTGGACACTTTCCCGTTCCGCGGCCGTCCGCTCCCGGCCTTGCCGTTGCCGGGCCGTGGCTGGCTGCGAGGTCCGGAAGACGCCGATTTAGCCGTGGTTTTCGGCGCGGTTTTCTCATGAATGACCTGACGGGCGTGCTCAAATTGCTTTTCGATTTCCTCCCTGGCGCGGTTGATGCCGGCCTGGCTCAGGTTAATTGCGTCCGCCAAAAAGGAACATCCGGCCTGAATGCCGCGGCTGTAACTCCCGTCCTGCAAATTCACGCCTTTTGTTTTGAGAAATTCGCTGAGGTTGTCGTAAAGCTCTTCTTTATTTATTTGTTTCATAAAGTTGTTTTCTTTCTCGAACCCTGGCAGCGCTTGTCTCTCTCGGCAATTACACACCATGAAGCGTTTTATAACTTCCAGCCCCGGCGATAATGATGCTGAATAAAACGATCCGCCTCGGGACAATTCGTCGCCTTCAGCCGCTTCGCGTCCCACTCCAGCTTTTTTCCCGTGCGATAGGCGACGTTCCCCAGCAGCACGGTCTCGGTGAGCGCTCCGGAATAATCAAAATTGCAGGTCGTCGGGCCGTTGGTTTTACAGGCGGCAATCCATTCGTTGTGATGTCCGATCGAGGCGGGGATTGAGGCCGGCGGCGGCGTAAATCCAGCGAAATCTTTTTCCGGCAGCAAGACGTAGCGTCCGTAATCCGCCAGCAACATTCCTTTCTCGCCCACGAACAACGTGCCGTCTCCCCACTTCGGCAATTTTCCTTCCGCGAAATAAGGCGGCCGTTTTTCGCCGTTATACCAGGTGAGCTTCACTGGTGGCTGGGCTCCGCGCGCCGGAAATTCATAGTGCACGATCAGCCAGGGGGGCGCGGTCTGCGCGTTCACGGGCGGACCCTCCGCTTCGACCGAGACGGGATGGCGCAACCCCAGCGCCCAATAGGACAAATCAATATGGTGGCATCCCATATCCGACATTGCGCCTCCGCCAAAATCCCACCAACCGCGCCAGTAAGCCGGCACATACGCCGGGTCGTAGGGCCGCTCGGGCGCGGGGCCGAGCCAGAGGTCCCAATGCATCGAGGCCGGCGGCGGAACGGGCTGGGCGGCGAGGGGACGGCCCGCCCAGACGGAGCCCACCCAATTATGAACTTCCCGCACCGGGCCGATCGCGCCGCTCTGCACCAGTTCGACCACTCGCCGGTAATTATTTTCGGCGTGAATCTGCGTCCCCATTTGCGTCACGCGTTTATATTTGCGCGCGGCCTCCGCCACCATTCGCGCTTCCGAGACGGTGTGGGTCAAGGGCTTTTCGCAATAGACGTGCCGCCCGCTGCGCAGGGCCAGCATGGTCGCGGGCGCATGGGTATGATCGGCGGTGCTGACGACCACGGCGTCCAGATCGTTCCGGTCCAACAGCTTTCGGAAATCATGGTACGTTTGCGCCGCGGGGTACGTTTGGGCCGCCGCGCGCAGATAATTCTCGTCCACATCGCAGAGGGCCACGATGTTCTGGCTGGAGACGCCTTCGAGATTTGCCGCGGCCCGATTGGCCACCCCGATGATGCCGAGGTTCAACTTGTCGTTCGCGGAAAGCCTCCGCCGCGGGGCCTGGCAACCCAGCAACAACGCGCCCGCGGCCCCGGCCGCCGTTTGTTTGAGGAAATCCCGGCGTTTAAGAGAGAGAGACATAAATCAAGGGAATGACACGACCGAAAAAAACGGTTTTGTTGATGAATACCCGGCCAGAATTGTTCCGGGAGGGTGACCTGTCAATCCGGAAGCAAAGCGCTGGAAGACAAACGCAGTCCAAAACCTGGCGAAGACTCACCCAAGCACTATCGCGAATAAAGAGAATAGGAATCATGGGATCGGCATTCCCAGTCAGGACCAACTATGTTATGCTCTGAAACTTCTCATACCACTTTTTCAAATAGGCATCTTCTTTCTTTGCGCCGGCATCTTGATAAAGCCGCCGAACCCAGCGCCAATGCGAGTACCGGACAAAGCCAAATCCAGCATCTGTCAGGTCCGAATTCCTCAGCTCGGTTGTGTCACCAACGTCGGCCAGTGAGCGAGCGATCGTGCGCAGTGTAAGACGGTGCGATTGAAGAAAGCGCAAATATTGCCAAAATCGACGAATAACGGCCTGCCGAGACACGTCAGAAAACCCTGCCTTAGTACGTCGTCGGACGCGGCTGAGCGTCCCACCAACAGAAGCCACGCAGAAATCTGCTTTGAGGCGTGGAATGGCCGGGTGCGGCGACTGATCGAAGTGCTGCCTGGCGGCCCGCCGCGACCGCTTCGCTCCAACACTGCGAACACGCTGTTTGAGCTTGTGGGCGACGTCCTCGCGCAACGATGGCACTGGCCATCGGCGGACCGCTCGCTGCCGGATAGCTGAAATCTTCGAGTCCGACTCACCATCCAATGCGGCTGCTCTGGCTAATGAATCCACTGCGCGACGGTACGACTGTCGGGCCTTGAGCTTCTTTATTCGCCAGGCGTTTCGAGCTTTATCATATTCGCTTTTGGCATAGTGATCTCGGTCATAGGCCAGACGTTTCTTTTGCTGCGGGTTGCGAATTGAACTCATGGCAGATGAGGCTGGGGCTGGCGTGATGACCAGGATAAGGCGTCTGCCAAAAGTTTCTGCTCACTTCTTCGCGGCAAAAGCCATTCCCAGATCGAAAACCGTTCATAGAGCGGCAGCCTATGGATGAACTGCTCCGGCTTTCCGTCCGTTTCCAAATCATATTGGAACGCGCGAGCTGCCGGCAAAATCCCCGGCACCAGCCCGAAAGTAAATCCGGTCAACATTAGTGGATTGGCGCATCGTGCGTACTGGACGATCGGATGAAGGGTTAGCCGCGGACAGCCCTGGGGAGCATCCGAGAGCTGGTAAATGGCAGATGCTTTCAGCATTTCATATTCGAGACCGATCTCCGGATTGGTCACATACACTGGACCTGTGCTCGCATGAAACCGCTGGAGACCCCGGGTCGATTCGAGGTGAAGGGTGCTCCCGCAGCCGCTGAGAAGAACAGTGGCTGGGAGGAGAACGAGAATTCCGATTCGCATGGTGAGCCAAAGCGCGGGCTCACGAAACCAGCGCCTCACGAAAGGAGGCATGTTCGGCGCGACCGTCGATATTCGTTCATCCAGCATAACGATCAAGATGCGTGAGGGGATGCAAAACGTGGTCCATGAACTCAGAATGTTGGATGCCAGGAACGGGCTTCATAGGTGCGAGTCAGGATTTTGGCGAGGTAGCGCATATTCACTAATCCGTTGATGAAGCCCATTCGTTTAATGACGGCCGGATGGGCCATGTATTCATCAGCGTGCGCCTTTACGACATCGTAACCTCGGTTGTGGCAGGCGATGATGAACCTCGTGTCGGGACTGCGGGCCGAAGCCTCAGCGAATAGCGTGTGGACGGGCACCGTTTCCATGAGGGCCCCAGCCAGGACGGCGGCGATTTCCGGCGGTGCGCCATCAGCGCGCAAGGCGGCATCATCCTTGAGAGAGGAGAGGAGGGGGATACGCCACTCGACCACGCACAAGGGAGGGCGTCGAGTCTCCAGCGCCGGTAAAAATTGCTCCTTGAACTCGACCTCGACAAGCTCCAGCTCAAAATCGAGATGCGGGAGCACGGATTGACGAATGCGAGCACTGCACTCGGGTCCGCAGATGAGGAGACATTTGGAGGTGTTCATGGCCAGTCGTTTCGTGGTCGGTGGTGATCAAGGTACGCGATGGGAGGCAAGACGGTCGCCAAGAACGCAGCAAAGAAAACGGTTCGCTTCTTCATGCGCGGTGCCAGCAAAGGCCAGGTATCGCTTTTGTCATCGAAACATTTCTTGAGGGATGGGGCGCTTTTGCGGGCCGCCGGCGTGTCGGGCAGTCAGGTTCGTGCCCCGGTCGTTAGTGGGATTGTAAGAGAACCGTTGCGAGGGGAAATGGCCAGCCATCATTTTCTGCTCGATTTCACGCAAGAGATCGAAGTGGTCTGCCTGATCAGGATGGCGAGTTTCGGAACGATCCGCAAAGCGGGCCATGTAACCCGGGGAACCACGCCAGTAGATCAGCAGGGCGGTGCCGCGGTCGCAGAGGGGATGACGAATCACGCGGCGCAACGGGCCAACGCCGGCATCCCAATTGAAGCCGTCGGCGTAGAGATGCAACTCTTCCGGGTCGGTCGCGGTATCGAGGAACTGGTGAAGTTCGGCTTCCGACTCGCATTCGTCACGAAGCATTCGTTGCACTCGTTGCAGTTGAGATTCGGTTAAGGGCATAGATGTTGACGCAGCCATTGGGTCACGAGCTGAGCGACGTGGGCCGGGGGAGCGCGCTCGCACGGGAAGTCCGGCTTTGGACCGCATGGGATCGAGGCCCTGGTGGGCGCTGCTTAAAAAAATGGATCAATGGGTTCATTTAAGAATTAACCAGAGAGCGAAATTGCCTAGCACCCACAACGGCAAAGCCGCGGCGATGCCGGCACAGACCCGTTCCCACCGCGAGCCGAGCCGCAGGAAAGGGCTGAGAATCACAAGGATTGCCGCGCAGAGGGAGAAGATTAGCAGGTCAGAGGGAACATCATGCCAGGGATGAGAAAATGAGCTGTAGGTACCGTGTACAGATGCCGCCGCAAGCTCCCGAAGGTATAGAAATGCCAAGACCGGACAACATACAGAGCCCAGGAAGAGTCTCGTTCGAAGAGCTTTGGAATCGGTGCTCATCAGAAGCTCATTTCCAGCACCACAAGTGCTGACTCGGAAAGGCGAGAGGGAACGTGCGCAGGTATCGAGATTCCTCCGGGTCGGTCGCGGTATCGAGGAACTGGTGAAGTTCGGCTTCCGACTCGCATTCGTCACGAAGCATTCGTTGCACTCGTTGCAGTTGAGATTCGGTTAAGGGCATAGATGTTGACGCAGCCATTGGGTCACGAGCTGAGCGACGTGGGCCGGGGCGAGCGCGCTGGTGTCGATAATATGGCTGCTCCAGGGCGGCTGGGTGGCGGGGATGGCGGCCCAGCGATCCCAACGCATGTGCGGCCAGGCATTTTGAGTGATGACCTCGGGCCGATGACGGGGGTCAACGACATGGCGGCGCATCCAGTCCGCGAAGGCGACATGGTGCGGGATAAAGTTGGAGTCATCGCCTCGTTCGAGGAGGCGGGCGGTTTGAGCGCTTTGCCGGGCATCGAGCAGGCAAACATTGAGACAATCCAAACGGTCCGCGGACGGGGCGGCCCAGACCTCTCCGGGCGGGACGGGGTCGCCGCACAAGAGAAAGTGCTTTTGGGCGCGCTGAGCAGCGAGAGCACGTTGCACGGCGCGCTCGACCATTCGATGCCGCCATTCGATCTTCCATTTCGGAGAACTGCCCAGCATGCCCAGTTCGGCGACGTCGAGAAGGCCGGCGAATACCGGCTCGATCAACTTGCGGACGGTGGACTTGCCCACCCCGCTAGCGCCTGTGACTAGAAAAAACATGGCTCAAGTTTGGTGGTTCGGGAAGGGGCTGAGGACAGTAAGGCCCGCAGACAGGGCGGACCGAGAGGGAGAAGCGCCCAGCGGAACCACCACCACTACTCTCTGGCGCTGGCTTCAGAGTGTGACTAGGCGGCAGTCCCATAATGCGGAAGATGACTCAGAACCAGATTGCGAATTATTGGAATGCTCCTTTGGAGATTGTCGAGATCGAGTTGGTGGCCAGAATCCCAAGTAAGATGAGCAGAAGCCTTAGATGCACCGTGGTGGAAGTGAGCCAAGATCTGTTTTGTGGTGGCATCGAGCGACGCGAGGGTAACAAATTGACCGCCTACGTCCGTAATTTTCACCTCATCCGTGAAGCCGTTCTCGATGCGGTGCTTACGCCGCTCAACAAGTTTCAGTCCTCCCTGGCGATCAATACCAAGACCGAGAAACTGCAGGAGTAGGCGTCCGGTCACAATTGCTGCCTCAACGAAAGCCGAATCGCGAGTGGTTGGGGCTGGCAAAACATCCTCAGCAAAAGCCAACATCTTGAGACGGTACGGAATTCCAATCGAAAGGAAATCCTTGATGGTCTTGTGCTCGAGAGAATCTGGAACTCCAGCACTATTTATAGGGCGTGGCATAAATGGACCGCTTAAATATGTTCGTGGATTGAAAGAATTTCCGGGCATCGGGTTAATGGAGCGGGACTTCACTACAGCGCATGATTAAAGGGCGATTTTGGCGATTATTGTACAGGCACCGATAGCAGCAAGGACGAGAACCAAGGCGACAAGAATGCCAGCGATGGTACCACTGATGCGGCGCCTGGGAGCATGTCTTCGGGCAACGAAGGTCGCGGTATCGACAATGTTCATCTCGATCACTCTATCGATTTGAATCTCCGGAAAGTCCCTCAAGTGATTACGAGCGAGTTCGCGGTAGGAGGCGAAAGCGACGGGCTCGCAAGCCAGCTCAAGGTAACCGCGCTTCTCGTCAAAATGGATTTCGATTCCGTCTTTGGGCATATAGGGGAATTCGCTAAAGGCGCAGCCTGGGCGGCGCGGCGGATGGGAGGCAAGGATGGCAATCCCGATAAACAGAATCGGGATCTCTCGGACTCGACCGCAAACGGGATGGCCGCGCGGCTGATTGACCCGTTCTGTTCATGTTCCAGTGTTCTTTTTGAGGGCGACATTCAAAATCTGGTGGTTTGGATCGCCCAGGATCGTTAGGGCCTGGGAGTAGGTGGCCGCGCCTTCAAGTTCCACCTTCACGACGTGCTTGCCGTTTTTGAGGTGGAGGATTGGCATGCGAGCGGAGATATTTCCTATGAAAACATCGTCGACGTAAATCCGCGCGGCCTGAGCATCCAACCCCTCGGGCGCGGCTATGTTGACCTCCAGATTTCCCAGGTTGGATTTGGAAATGAAGGGACTAAAATCGGCGCAGCCACATATCAGCATGGGCCCCATTAGCAGAACAGTGGTGGATAATTTCATTTTTCATTTCGATCTCGCAACCAAATAGTCGCGATTCTTTGGGTCAAGAAGAACTCGGTAAGCTCGATAAGGCTGTTCCATCCCTCTCCAGCATGGATTCTCTAACCACTCGATCTCTGTCACGACGTCTTTAGCCCTCTGCCCCACCCTGGTCGGAAAAACACGAGACCCGAACTCGCCTGGATGAATGTCATTAACCTCCCACACATGGCCGACGCGACTAGCCAAGATGCAGGCCGCCTTCTCCTGTTCAATAGTGGTTGCCGACTCAATTCGCCAAATCACGTAGTAAAACTTGAGTGGCTGGTAAGTAGGAATCGCCAAGAGAGCCAAACCAACCACCGCGCTCAAACCAATCCAGATTTTCCTTGGTGTGGTCATAGTTTATGGTGGTGCCAGCATTGTGTCATCGATCGGCTTCCTCCGGCTGAAGGCTGAAATGCAACCGCCAGCCAACATCAGAAACGCTGGTAGCAAAAGAACCCTGTGTCTTTCTTTGAGCGCAAGACTCAATTCTCGCATCAGGCCAGACGCCTGGGTGCGAGTGAGCGTTTCGCCGATCGGCTTTGAGGAAGGCAATTCTCATGCGCACTCCTCCCATAGCTGCCGGAGCCGCCCCGTTTTGTCCTGGTCTGAAAGTGACTGATAAGCATCAAAGGTCACTCTGCGAATCTCGCGAATATCCAGCGGTTTTGAATCCCCGTATTCAACCGAGCGTGAGCGACACCCCGGACACACTGGGAGCAAAACCAACGGCTGCCCGCCAATGGGATCGGCGGATGCGGCGACAACTCGTTGGAAACGGCCGGCGCCAGGCCGACTGTAAGAAGTTGTATAGAGGCCTGCCCGCCGCAACGTGTTCTCAATATCAGCCCAAGCCGGCTCTTCAAGCGCGAAGAGAAACCCGAATACGCTGCCTTTCTCGCCGTGGAAAATGAACTGGCCGTAGCCCTGGTCACCCAGCAACGGGATCGAGAAGGTGCGCCGACAGTGACGGCACGAAGCCTCATAAAACGGAACGCGCTGGGTGGGGGTTGTCATTGCCGGCAACTCCGTGGCTCACTGGCGGCGGGCCAATGAACGACAAAATGAAGGAACAGTGTCATTACGGGCTCGAGTGAATTGATTTGTTAAGCTGCGAGCATCGAGGTAGCGCGCGAATGACGAAAAACAAGAGGGCTGGATTCAACAGAATCCCCAAACCAGGTGAGATGAACCAACCGGAGCGCGCACCACTTGCCGGCGGAGGCGACGTATCTGGAACATAGATAAAACCGTCCAACACCGTGCCTCCTCCGTCCCCCATGTTTCCGTGCTTCACGTACACAGACTCAAAGGGCAAACCAAACTCGTAATACTGTCCCGTAGGGCTCATCGAATGTTCCCTCGGTACGGCGCACAATAGCGCGGCACACAACCAAAACCACCACTTCCTAAAAATGCCTGGGATCTGTGGCTTCATTTGGCGAGCGACCTAATCATATTGTCCATCGAAAGAATTCAAAGGTAGGGCGGGCACATTGGAGCGGCGGAGTTGGTGTCCCATGTCTTGAGAGGAAAGTATGGGGGGAGAGCCGGGGCGTCAAATCGGGAAGAGGCACACGCGGGAGGCGCGAATGACGCAAAAGGGAAGGCGGAGCAGGCCTGCTTAAAACCGCTGAAGACCCGAACACGCGGAGACCTGGTGATTAAACCGCGAAAGTTGCGAATGACGCGAAAGGGGAAGAGGCTGAACCGCACGACTTCCCCGGGCCGGCCTTGGGAGGGGTGAATCATCCTGCGCCTTTCGCGGGACCCGCGGCGGGCTGGGTCTGGCTGGCCGGGTCGAGCAGTTCGTTGAGACGCGCCGGTTCGAGCCCGGAAGTTTCGAGGGCCACCTGGCGGACGGTGCGGCCGGTGGCATACGCGGCTTTGGCGATGTTCGCGGCGCGGTCGTAACCGATCACGGGCGCGAGCGCGGTGCACATGGCCAAACTTTGTTCGATATTTTGGCGGCATTTTTCGACGTCGGCTTCGAGCCCTTCGATGCAACGGCGGGAGAAGACGCGCGCGGCATTGGCCAGCACCTCGATCGCGAGCAAGAGATGATAGGCCACCACCGGGAGCATCGTGTTCAACTCGAACGCGCCGCAGGCGGCGCTGAAACTGATGACGGCTTCCGCGCCGATGACGTGAGCGGCGGCCTGGATGAGCATCTCGCTCATGACCGGGTTTACCTTGCCCGGCATGATGGAGGAGCCGGGCTGGGTCGCGGGCAGGCGGAGTTCGCCCAGGCCGCACCGCGGGCCGCTGCCGAGCCAGCGGATGTCGTTGCCGACTTTGACGAGGGCGAGCGCGGCGCCTTTCAACGCCGCGGCGGTCTCGACGCAAGCGTCAATGGCGCCCTGGGCGGCAAAATGATTATCGGTTTCGCGGAGGGCCAGGCCGGTCTCGGCGGCCAAACGGGCAATCGTGCGCGGGGCGAACTCGGGATGGGTATTGAGGCCGGTGCCGACGGCGGTGCCGCCGAGCGCGAGGCGGGCGAGGGTTTGGCCGGCGCGGGCGAGGCGGGAGGCGGCCTGCTCGATCTGCGCGGCGTAACCGCTGAACTCCTGCCCAAGGCGGATGGGGGTGGCATCCTGCAAATGGGTGCGGCCGATTTTGAGCACCGGGTTGAAGGCGTCGCTTTTGCGGCGCAAAGCCTGGGCAAGCTCTTCGAGAGCCGGGATCAATTGACGCGAGAGGCCGTCGAGGGCGGCGAGGTGAATGGCGGTGGGGATGACGTCATTGCTCGATTGGCCGAGGTTGACGTGATCGTTGGGATGGACGGAGCGATCCCCTTTGCTGCCGCCGAGGATTTCGGCGGCGCGATTGGCGATGACTTCGTTGGCATTCATGTTGGTGGAGGTGCCGGAACCGGTCTGAAAAATATCGAGGACAAATTCGGGGTCGAGGCGGCCTTGGGCGACTTCGCGGGCGGCGGCCTGGATGGCGGGGGCGAGGGCGGAGGGCAGCAGGCCGAGCTCGGCGTTGGTGGCGGCGGCGTGATGTTTGATCAAGCCGAGGGCGCGGATGAAAGCGCGGGAAAAACGCAAACCGCTGATGGGGAAATTTTCGAGGGCGCGTGCGGTTTGGGCGCCGAAATAAGCCCCGGCGGGGACGTGCATGTCGCCCATGGAATCGCGTTCGATTCGAAACTCGGTAGTCATGAATCACCTATACCATTGAGTTCCCCGGCCTAAAAGCAGGTTAGCGTCCGAGGAAACGACACCTTTTCGCCGGCCTTGGCTGGCGTGGCCTTGTTTGGCTCGATGGCGCGAGGCCGGGATACCCGGGACTGCGACTCAGGAAACGCGAGAGCCGGGTTTGGTCATGGGCCGGCGGAAGCGCTGGCCCGGCCGGCTCGGGGCGAAATCAAAGTCGCGTAGCAGCCGAGGTGACAAGGCTCTGACCACACCCCGGCCGGGCGCGGGTGGTCACGGACAAGGCACGACAGCGGCGGAACGATAGAACAATTGGGACCCGCTGTTGGTCAAGGGCACGGTCAATGTCCAGAACCCGCTCAGATTGGTGACCGTGTTGGTGCTGCCCGCCAGGACCGTCCAACTCGACATCGCGGCGGACACATCCGGGCTCGACACCACATAGTATTGGGCCTGTGGCGTTCCCAGGAAGGACAAGGTTAAGGTGCCATCGAAGTTATTGCCGATGCTCAACAGGGCATTGGTTTGGCTGCACGTGACGGCATCGTTAACCACCTGCTCGAGGCTGTTGGTGCTGCCGAGGTAATTGTTATCCCCGGCATACGCGGCGGCGACGGTGTTCGTGCCCTGCGGCAACGATGTGGTGCTCGCCGAGGCGACACCGGCAACGAGGGTATTGGTGCTGAAAGGCACTCCATTGGCCAGGAAGACGACTTCGCCGGTCGGTTTATCTCCGCCCAGAGCCGGCGGGACACCGTCCAAAGTGGCCGTGAACGTCACGTTCGAGCCGGTGAAGGACGGGTTATCCGATGACGCCAATCCATTACTCGTGGCCAACGACGTAATGTCCGCACTCAAGCTGGGTTGCGTGAGCGAATAATTGAGAGCGTCTGCGCCGGTGATGGACAATCCGCTTGTGCTCACCGGCTTCGCCGTACCCACATTCTTGTCCGCGAAGGTTCCGCTTGCCGTGCCGGTCAAGGTCACCGCATCCGAACCGAAAACTCCCGCCAGCACGGCCGTCCCGGTAATGGTGACACTCGTCGTGCCATCATAGACTTTGTTTTGCGCGGTCAGCCCCGTGACGGTTAGCCCTGCCGGCGTAATGTCCGCACTCAAGCTGGGTTGCGTGAGCGCATAGTTGAGAGCGTCTGCGCCGCTGATGGACAAGCCGCTTGTGCTCACCGGCTTCGCCGTGCCCACATTCTTGTCGGCGAAGGTTCCGCTTGCCGTGCCGGTCAAGGTCACAGCATCGGAACCGAAGACTCCCGCCAGCACGGCCGTCCCGGTGATGGTGACACTCGTCGTTGCATCATACACTTTGTTTTGCGCGACTAATCCGGTCACTGCCAATCCGGCTGGAGTAATGTCCGCACTCAAGGTCGGTTGGGTCAGGCTATAGTTGAGCGCATCGGCGCCGCCGAGCGACAACCCGCTCGTGGAAACGGCTTTGCCCGTGCCCACATTCTTGTCCGCGAAGGTGCCACTGGCCGTGCCGGTCAACGTCACCACATCGCTGCCGTAGAGACCAGTCAGGGTTCCTGACCCCGTCACCGTTGCCGCCGTCGTGCCGTCATAGACTTTGCTCTGCGCGGTCAGGCCGGTCACCGTCAATCCGGCCGCGTTGATGTCCGCGCTTGAAGCGGGCGCCACCAGCGAGTAGTTGCCGGCATCCGCCCCGGTGATGGTTAAACCCGTAATGGACACCGCTTTTCCCGTCCCCACGTTCTTGTCGGCGAAGGCGCCGACAGGCGTTCCCGCCAGGCTCACATCCTCACTGCCAATCACGCCTGAGAGAGTCGCTGAACCAGTGAGGCTCGCCGCCGTCGTTCCATCATAAACTCGACTCTGCGCCGTCAACCCATTCACCGTCAACCCCGCGGGCGTGATCGTCGCGCTCGTCGTCGTGGCGGTCAGCATATATTTGTTCGCATCGGCTCCGCTGATGGTTAACCCCGTGATCGTCACCGTCTTGCCCGTGCCCACGTTCTTGTCCCCAAACGTTCCCGCCGCGCCCGTCGTGTCCAGGGTCACCGTGTCGCCACTCTGCACTCCGGACAAAACCGCCCCCGCCGTATTCAACGCCGCAGGGGTCGTCGCATCGTAAACCTTGTCACTGGCCGTGATCCCGCTTGCCGCCAGCGCCAGTTTGATGTCCGCTGTCGTCGTCGGTTGCGTTAACGCATAGTTGCCGGCATCGGCCCCCGCGAGGGTCAGGTTGGTGATGGTCACGGTCTTGCCATCGGCCACATCCGGGTCCGCGAAATAGCCCACCGCATTGGACGTCACCAGGGTCACCACGTCCGGGGCAATCACGCCCGCCAAAACCGCGCTCCCCACGTTCAACGTCGCATTGGTATCCCCGTCATACGGCTTGTTGTTCGCCGTGATCCCGGTCACCGTCAGTTCCGCCGCGCTGATGTCCGCGCTCAAGCTCAGCGGTGTAAAAGAATAATTGCCGGCATCGGCTCCCGTAATGGACAATCCGCTAACGGAAACCGCTTTGCCTGTCCCCATGTTTTTGTCCGGGAACGATCCGCTCGCCGTGCCGGATAAGGTCACGTCGTCGGAACCAAAAACACCCGACAGCGCCGCTGTTCCAACCAGGGTGGCCACCGTAGTTCCGTCGTACGCCTTGTTCTGGGCCGCCAGTCCCGTCACCGTTAAGCCTGCCGCGGTAATATCCGCGCTCAACATCGGTTGCGTCAGCGCATAATTGAGCGCGTCCGCGCCGCTGAGCGACAACCCGCTCGTGGAAACGGCTTTGCCCGTGCCCACATTCTTATCCGCAAAGGTTCCAATTGCCGTGCCGGACAACGTCACCACATCGCTGCCGTAGAGACCAGTCAGGGTTCCTGACCCCGTCACCGTTGCCACCGTCGTACCGTCATAGACTTTGTTTTGCGCGGTCAACCCCGTCACCGTCAATCCGGCCGCCGTAATGTCAGCGCTCAGTGTCGGTTGCGTCAGCGAGTAGTTCACAGCGTCTCCGCCGTTGATGGACAAACCGCTCGTGCTCACCGGCTTCGCCGTGCCCGCAGCCTTGTCTGCAAACGCTCCGCTCGCCGTGCCGGACAAGGTCACGTCGTCGGAACCAAAAACGCCCGACAGCGCCGCCGTTCCAGCCAGGGTGGCCACCGTCGTGCCGTCATAAACCTTGTTTTGCGCCGCCAGGCCCGTCACCGTCAATCCCGCCGACGTAATGTCCGCGCTCAAGCTCGGTTGGGTAAGCGAGTAATTGGGAGCGTCTCCGCCGCTGATGGAAAGACCGGTCGCGCCGACCGGCTTCGCCGTGCCCACATTCTTGTCGGCAAAGGTCCCCACCGCCGTTCCCCCTAACGTCACCACATCGCTGCCATAAACACCAGTCAGGGTTCCCGACCCCGTCACCGTTGCCACCGTCGTACCGTCATAAACTTTGTTTTGCGCGGTCAACCCCGTCACGGTCAATCCGGCCGATGTAATATCCGCGCTCAAGGTGGGTTGGGTGAGCGCATAGTTGAGCGCGTCCGCGCCGCTGATGGAAAGGCCGGTCGTGCTCACCGCTTTCGCCGTGCCCACATTCTTGTCCGCAAAGGTCCCCACCGCCGTTCCCCCTAACGTCACCACATCGCTGCCATAAACACCAGTCAGCGCTCCCGACCCCGTCACGGTTGCTGTGGTCGTTCCGTCGTACCCTTTGTTTTGCGCGGTCAATCCCCCTACGCTCAACCCGGCCGGCGTGATATCCGCGCTCAGTAATTGCAGTTGCAGATCGTAATTAGGCGCGTCCGGTCCAGTGAGAAACACTCCACCGAAACCGACCGGTTTGGCAGTGCCCACCGCTTTGTCCCCGAACGAGCCGCTCGGCGTTCCGGAAATCGTCACCGTATCTCCTCCCAGGATCCCGGGAACCACTGCTGACCCCGAGAAGGTTACCGCGGTCGTGCCGTCATATATTTTGTTGTTGGCACTCACCCCGCTGAGGCTTACGACCAAAGCGTTGATGTCCGCGCTTGATGCGGGCGCCACCAGCGAGTAATTGCCCGCATCCGTCCCCGTCAGGGATAATCCCGCCACCGCCACCGCCTTGCCCGCCCCCACGTTCTTGTCCGCGAAGGTGCCACTGACCGTGCCGGTCAAATTCACCACATCGCTGCCGTAGAGACCAGTCAGGGTTCCTGACCCCGTCACGGTGGCCGCCGTCGTCCCGTCATAAACCCGGCTCTGCGCCGTCAACCCATTCACCGTCAATCCCGCGACCGTGATCGACGCGCTCGTCGTCGTGGCGGTCAGCAAATATTTGTTCGCATCGGCTCCGCTGATCGTTAACCCCGTGATCGTCACCGGCTTGCCCGCGCCCACGTTCTTGTCCCCAAACGTTCCCGCCGCGCCCGTCGTGTCCAGCGTCACCGTGTCGCCACCTTGCACTCCGGACAAAACCGCCCCCGCCGTATTCAACGCCGCACTCGTCGTCGCATCGTAAACCTTGTCACTGGCCGTGATCCCGCTTACCGCCAGCGCCAGTTTGATGTCCGCCGTCGTCGTCGGTTGGGTCAAAGCATAGTTGCCGGCATCGGCCCCCGCGAGGGTCAGGTTGGTGATGGTCACAGTCTTGCCATCGGCCACATCCGGGTCCGCGAAGTAGCCCACCGCATTGGACGTCACCAGGGTCACCACATCCGGCGCAATCACGCCCGCCAAAACCGCGCTCCCCACGTTCAACGTCGCATTGGTATCCCCGTCATACGGCTTGTTGTTCGCCGTGATCCCGGTCACCGTCAGTTCCGCCGCGCTGATGTCCGCGCTCAATGTCGGGTTGAAGTTATAATTGCCGCTATCGGCCCCGCTGATTGTTAATCCCCCCAGCGCAATCACTTTGCCCGTCCCCACATTCTTGTTCGGGAACGAACCGGTCGCCGTCCCCGCTAACGTCACATCATCCCCGCTCACCAGGCCAGTCAGGGCTCCTGTCCCCGTGATCGTCGCTGTCGTCGTCCCATCATACACCTTGTTCGCCGTTAATCCGCTGACGCTCAGGGGCGCCGCCGTAATGTCCGCCGAGGAGTTGACCGTATCGCTCGCCAGGGTGTAATTGCCCGCCGAGCTTCCCGTCAGGGCCAGCCCGCTCACCGCCACCGCCTTCGTCCCCACGTTCTTGTCGCCGAAACTGGCCGTCCCGCTCGTGCCCAGGTTCACGTCATCGCTCCCGATGATTCCGCTCAGCGAGCGGCTATTGATGCTGGCCGTCGTCGTCCCATCATAAATTTTGTTGGCGATCCCCGCCGTCGCCGAAACCGTCGCCGGGGTGATCGTCTGGGAAACCGGCGCGGAAGAGCTGCTGCCATGATCGTTGTCACCGCTGTAGAAGGCCGTGATGTTGTGCGGCGAGCCCGCCACGCCCAGCGCGGTACCCACATTCCACACCGCCACGCCGCTCCCGTTCAACGGCACATTGGCCAAACCCAGAATGCCCGCCGCAAAGGTCACCGACCCCGTCGGCACGGGCCCCGGACCCGTCACGGTCGCCGTCAAAGTCGCGCTGCCGTAAACGGCCGGATCACCCGAAGTCACCAGCACGGTCGTCGAGCCCGGTCCGGTCATCACATTCAACATCCCCGTCCCGCTGAACCGCGCGTCCGTGTGCTGCGCTCCCGACCCCGGCGCCCCCCACGTCCCCGCCGCTTTGAACGTCGCCCCGCCGTCAAATGACAGCGCCGTGATCGTGTTCGGCGCGCCCGAAAAATTCAGCGTCACGCTCGGTGTCGCCCCGCTCAGCAACAGACTCGCGCCTCCGGCGATGTAATTGTTCCCCGCGCCGTTCTCCAGCCGCAGCGTCCCGCCGCTGTTCACCGTCACGTTCCCGCCGCCCAGCCCGCCATCCTTGCGCACCACCAGGTTCCCGCTCACCGTCGTCCCGCCCGCATACGTATTCGCGCTTGCCCCGTCCAGCGTCGTCGTCCCGGCTCCCGCGATTGCCAGGCTCGCCCCCGCCCCGCTCACCACCCCGGATAGCGTCAGTCCGCCCGTCCCGAAATTCGTGATCGTCGAGGTCCCCGCTCCCAGGCTCGTCGCTCCCGTCAGTTCCAGCCCGTTCGGCCCCGAAAACCCCAGCACTCCCGTCAGGCTGATCGCTCCCGCCGCCGCGTTCGCCCCCGTCAACGCCACCATCGCCTGCAGGATCGTCGGCTCCGTCCCGAATGTTGCGTTGGTCGCCGTTAATGTCCCTGTCCCCAGCGCATTCTTATGGCCCAGGGCCAGCGTCCCGCGTCCCCAATAAATCCCTCCGCTCCAGCCGCTGTTATCGCCGCCCAACCCCACCGTTCCCGTCGAGCCCGTCGCCCGGCCCCGTGTGAAATACCCCGGGCCGCTGATCGGGCCCGCCAGCACAAACGTGTTCCCTCCCGCCGCCGTCAAATCAATGTCGAACCCGCCATTCGCGTTCACCACCACCGAATTCGTCAGGATCACGGTCGTCGGCCCCGGCGGATTCAACTGCCGCAACGTCACGTTCCCGTTGGTCGGCGCCGCCGTGATCGTTCCCGTCCCCGCCGCCTGGTTATGATTGAAGCGCACCCCGCCCCCGTTCACGATGAACCCGCCCGACCACGTGCTCGCCCCGTTCAAATTCAGGTTTCCGGAGGTGATCTTCGCCAGCGGCCCCGTCCCCGAAATCGCTCCTTCGATTGACGCGCTCTGGCTCGAGGGCACGTCGATCACCCCGCCCCCGGTTGCCACCACGATTCCCCGGTTCGCCGCCAGGTCCGCCGCCGTCACTTGCAGCCGGATCCCGCCCCCGTTCGTCAGCACGATCGCGTCCGCCACAAAACTCGGCGGCACCGTCCCGAACGATCCATCCGCCGACACCTGCAATTCGCTTCCCACGCCCGAGATCGTCGTCCGTCCCCCATACGTGTTCCCTGTGTTTAACGCCGTGATCGTCCCGCCCGACTTTGTCAACGTCGCTGTCGGCCCCGCCAGGATCGCCCCGATGATTCCGTTCGCTCCCGCGTTATTGATCGTGAAACTTGACGCCGTCAATGTCCGCGCCGATCCCACCGCCGCCAGCGCGTTCGTGATCGTGGCCGCCCCCAGCGTCACCGAACCCACCGTCTCATCAAACCCGTTCATGTCCAACGTCCCGGCCGTCACATTCACCGCCGACCCATCCGGAATCACCCCCGCCGCCCCCAGGCGCAGCGTGCCGCCCGAAACGGTGGTCGGGCCGTTCCAGTTGTTTGCCGGATTGCCGAGAACCCAGGTGCCGCCGGAGATCACGGGAGTGTAGAAGGGCGAGCCGCTGGTCACGGTCAGCCCTCCATCCGGGGATGCGCCACTGACAATAGGCGCGCTGTAGATGAGCGTATTTCCGGCCGCGGATGCGCCGAGAAATGCGCCGCCCGCGAGAATAGTCGCCCCGCGCGTCGAACCGATATCTCCTGACGTAATCGAAGTCCCCAGGCCTCCGCCATCGAAAGTAAAGTAGTCGCTCACCAGCGACACTGGGGCCGTCCCCAGCCGGTTGATCGCCGCAATCATCACGAAGCCCGCGTTCACCCGATACCGCGGCATCGTGTTGTTCAAATTATTCAATTCCAGCCGCCCAATCCCCGTTTTCGTTAGCAGTGTCCCGGTATAATTGCAGGTCAGCGTCGTCACCCCGCTGCTGTGGTTCGCGTTCACGCCGGCATCCGGCCCCGCAAACGTCATCGTTTGGCTCGCTCCCGACATCACGAATCCCCCGCTCGTCGTGATGATCTGGTTCACCGTCACGGCATTGGTCAGCGTCACCGTCGCGGGCGTCGAACCGAACGACGCGCTATCCAGATTCGCATTGTTCCACGTCCCATATGTCCCCGAGCACAACGCCGTCCCCCAGCAATTCGCCTGGATCACCCCGCTCCCCCAGTTCCCCGCCCCGCTGCAACCAAGCCCGGACCCATCGGCATCCCAAAAGAAAGTGGCGGCCGGGGAGGAAGACGCTAACAAAGCGAGTAAAACGCCCAAGAGGACGGCCCGCAGTTGGACAGTGTTTTGGTGGTTAAAGGTTTTGTTCATAATTTAAGAAGGGTCGATTCTGAATTAGCAAAGGAAACGAAACGCAGGGCTGAATTGTTGCAGAAAAGGGAGATGGAGCCCCTTCTGCAGGGAGCGGAGGAAACAGCATGATTGGATTTGGGGGCCCGCAACTTGGTGTTCGTGTTCAGTTCAGGTTGGGGCGAAGAATGAAGGGGAATGGATCAAAGTCAAGTTTTATTGGGCAAAAAAATTTGGGTGGGACTGGATTTGGTTGGAGGGGGGAGTTTTTTCCGGGTGAGTTCAGATGAGGTGGGAGAACATGGCGTCGCGGAGCTTGGGTTCGAACCAGGTGCTTTTGGGAGGCATAATGCCGCCGGCATCGGCGATGGCGATGAGGTCCTGAATGCTGGTGGGGAAAAGGGAGAAGGCGCAGGCGCATTCACCGGTATCGACGATTTTTTCCAATTCCCGGGGGCCGCGAATGCCGCCGATGAAATGGATGCGTTTGCTGGTGCGGGGATCTTCGACGCCGAGAATGGGGTCGAGGACGTAGCGTTGGAGGAGGGTGACGTCGAGTTTTTCGATGGGGTCGGAGGTGGAGGCGTAGCGGGGGCGAAAGGTGAGGGAGCGCCATTGTCCGGCGAAATAGAGGGCGAGCTGATGTTTGCGGGCGGGGGCGGGGGCGGGATGAGCGGGGCCGGGGGGATGAGCGGGGCCGAGGATAAAAACGGCGTCGAGTTTTTCGAGGAAGCGGGCGGGGTCGAGGCCGTTGAGGTCTTTGACGGCGCGGTTATAGGGGAGGATGCGGACGTGGTCTTCGGGGAAGAGAACGCTGAGGAAGGAGGCGCTTTCCCCTGCCCCGCGACGGGATTGAAAGACGCGGGCGGCGGCGGCGCTGCGATGGTGACCATCGGCGATGTAGAGGGCGGGAAGGCGGGCAAATTCGGTTTGGATGAATTGGAGGTCGGCGGGGGCATCGAGCACCCAGGCGGAGTGGCGGACGCCATCGGTGGCGGTGAAATCGAGGGAGGGGGGAGCGGCGGCCTGGCGGGCGAGGAATTCGGCGAGGGGTTTATGGGAACGATAGACGAGGAAGACGGGCCCGGTCTGGGCGTTAAGGGTTTCGATATGGCGGACGCGGTCGTCTTCTTTATCCGGCCGGGTGAGCTCATGTTTTTTGATGACGCCATCGAGGTAATCCTGGCAACTGGCAGCGGCGACGAAGCCGATCTGGGAATGGCCGGCCATCACCTGGCGGTAAAGGTAGAAGGCGGGACGGGGGTCCTGGCGCAAGGCGGCCTGCTGGATGAGTTTTTGGAAGTTCTCGCGGCCGCGCGCATAGACGGCGGGGGAATAGGGATCGGCGCCGGGAGGGAGTTCGATCTCGGGCTTGCTGACGCGGAGGAAGCTGAGGGGGTTGCCGGCGGCGAGCTGGCGGGCTTCATCGGAGGACATGACGTCGTAAGGCAGTTCGCAAATGCGCGAGGCCAGGGCGGGGTCCGGACGGAGGGCGGCAAAGGGCTGGATATGGGCCATAAAAAGATAAAGGAGCGATAAAAGAGGCGGCAAGATAAGGAGGGAGGAAGGGGCGGAAAAGGGAAAAAGGGGAAATGGATTTGGATTTTAATAAAGCTTGCATTGCAGCGGGCAATTTGCCAGGTTCCCCAACCTTTGAATTGAGATTTTATGGCGAGAATTTGTGAATTAACCGGAAAACGCCCTATTAAAGGGAGTATTATTTGGCGCAGCGGCAAATCGAAGAAGAGCGGCGGCATCGGGACGCACGTGACGGCGATCACGAAGCGGCGGTTCATGCCGAATTTGCAGCGGGTGAAAGCGGTGGTGAACGGGGAGGTGCGTTATGTGAGCGTTTCGGCGAAGGCGATCAAAAAGGGGCTGGTGGTGAAAGCGCCGCGGCGGACGTGGAAGAAGGAAACGGCGGGGAAAGCGAAGAGCTAACTGGATCGGGCGGGGATTTGAATTTCAAGGACGGCGACGAAGCCGTCCTTTTTTTTGTACTGGCGGAGCGGGTGCAAAATAAGAAAGGGGAAAAGTTTTCAGGAAAAAGTTTTCAGGAGTTTGGGGAAAGTGAAAGTGGAAAGCTTTTCGCCCTGTCCGGCTCCTTTATTTGGAAGAGACTGTAAAAGGTGGGATTGCGAGGTGCTCCGGGCATTTTCAGCAAAGGGCGAGCCGCAGACAAAGCGCTAGAGGACTAGCGCAGTCCAAAACCTGGCGGAGGTGAGGGGGTGGCTTTGTCGCAAAGCGTCGTGGAGTGCGGCTGGAAATGGTGGGATTGCGAGGGTCAGATCCGAACACCGGTTGGGGAGCGGGCTCGCCTCGAAAAAGGCGGCTGATAAGTTTGAGCCTCGTGACCTCGGCTGCTACGAGGGGAAGTGGAGGCCTCCTCTCCCCTGCCCCTCTCCTCCATTTGGAACCTACTTAGTTTAGCAGACGGGGGTTTGCTCGGTGTTCCGGGCATTTTCAGCAAAGGGCGAGCCGCAGACAAAGCGCTAGAGGACTAGCGCAGTCCAAAACCTGGCGGAGGTGAGGGGGTGGCTTTGTCGCAAAGCGTCGTGGAGTGCGGCTGGAAATGGTGGGATTGCGAGGGTCAGATCCGAACACCGGTTGGGGAGCGGGCTCGCCTCGAAAAGGCGGCTGATAAGTTTGAGCCTCGTGACCTCGGCTGCTACTTGTGGGCGGGGGGCATTTCAATTCCGCGGGTCCAGCGTTCCTGTTCGGAAAGGGAAATAATACCGCGCTGGACTTTGAGCCAGGCCATTTCGCGGAGAGGTTTCCAGCCATTTTGGCGGGCGGCGTCGCGAAGGCGAGCGGTGGTGACCTCGGGACGGATGAGGTCAGCGATTTTTTCATTGAGCAGGAAGAATTCGTAAATGGCGACGCGGCCGCGATAGCCTTTTTGATTGCACTCGACACAGCCGCGGCCGCGAAAGGCTTTGACTTCCGCCGGGGAAAGGCCGAGGGCGGCGGCCATTTCGGCGCGGAGAGATTCGGGGATGTTCGGATCCGGCTGAGCGCAATGGCGGCAAATCCGGCGGGCGAGGCGCTGGGAGATGCTACAAACGAGGGAGGAACCGATCAAGTAGGGCTCGATCTTCATCTCGAGCAGACGCGTGACGGCGCTGACGCTGTCGTTGGTGTGAAGGGTGGAGAGGACGAGGTGACCGGTTTGGGCGGCGCGGACGGCGATTTCAGCGGTCTCAAAATCACGGATTTCGCCGACGAGGACGACATCCGGGTCATGGCGAAGGACGGAACGGAGGCCGGTGGCAAAGGTGAGGCCGATTTGATCGCGGACCTGGATTTGGACAGCGCCTTCGACCTGGTATTCGATGGGGTCCTCGAAAGTGACAATCTTGCGGGCTTCGTCGTTGGCCTGGGCGAGGGCGGTATAGAGGGTGGTGGTTTTGCCGCTGCCGGTGGGGCCGGTGAGGAGGACGAGGCCCTGAGGCAGGGAAGTTAACTGAGCAAAGACGGCTTCCTGCTCGGGCTCCATGCCGAGCTGGCTCAAATCGAGGAAGAGATTCTGACGCCCGAGGATTCGCAACGCGACGGCCTCGCCATGGCGGGTGGGCATGATGGAGACGCGCAGATCATATTCTTCCTCTCCGGTTTTCATGGCGATGCGGCCATCATGCGGAAGGCGTTTTTCGGCGATGTTCAGGCCGGCCATGATTTTGAGGCGGGAAACGACGGCGGCATGCAAGTGGCGCATGTCCGGGGGTACGGGGACGGTTTCGAGCATGCCATCAATGCGATAGCGGAGGCGGATGGCATTGGGGTACGGCTCGAGGTGAATATCGGTGGCGCGCAAGCGCAGGGCTTCCTGAAGGATCTGATCGACAAAAGCGGAGACGGTAGCTTCGAGGGCGGAATCGGTTTCTTTTCCCTGAAGATCGAAGACGATTTCCTGGCTGATTTCGGCGCCGCCGCGCTCCTCGCGAAGGCGTTGAATGGTCTCGGCGCCGAGCCCGAAATTCTTTTTGATAACGGCGTGGATAGAGCTGGGGGTGGCAAGGACAGCGCGAAAGCGTTTGCCGAGGACGAGGCGGAGGTTGCCCTGCTCCATTTGGCGCGGGGGTTCGCTGAAGGCGAGGATGACGGAATCCCCCTCGAGGCCGACGGGCAAGAGGTGATAGTGGAAAATGAATTTGATGGGGATCTGTTCGAGGAGCTCGCGTTTTGGATCGAGCCCGACGGGATCAACGAACTCGAGGTTATGGGCGGCGGCCAGGGCGCGCCAGGTGTCCTCCTCGGAGGCGAAATTGAGATCAATAATGGCGCGATGCTGGGGGAGATTCAAGCGCCGCTGACGGCGGCGGACCTGCTCGACCTGTTGCTCGGTGAGTTTGCCCTGGTCGTGCAAGAGGTCCGCGGTGTCCTTCTGGGTCGTCCCGCTGAGCGCGCTCATTTCATTTGATGGGGACTTCAACTTCTTTCTTCGTGTTCAACAGGAGAATGTTTGTTTGGGAGGAGGTATTCGTCAATACCAGAGCCTGGAAGGAAGCGTCGGCGACGAAAAGGTTGGAAATGACGCGGCCGCCGATGGGGCTGACGACAAAGTTGGTGCCGACCTTGATGATGGTTTGGCGGGCGGCTTCCGGGGCGCCATAAAAACCCTGATAAGTGAGCTCGAATTTTTTGGTGGTGGGGGCGGGAGGGGTCTGGACGGGAGGCGGGACAAAATGGCGGGTAAAGAACAAGCCGGAGTTATTGGAGCCAAGAGATTGACGCCAGCTTTCGGGCTGGAAAAGATCGCCAAGTTTTCCGACAGGAACCGGGTCCTGAGGGGGAACAGAGAAAGCTTCTTCTTCGTGGACTTCGGGCATTTTGCCGGCAAGGCCGAAGGCGGACATGAGCACGAGCACCCAGAGGGCGGCATGGGCCAGGGCGGCGAACCAGCGGCTGCGCAGGATTTGCAAGAAGGGTTGCGTCATGGCGAGGATTGGTCGCGAAAAACAAATCCGACAACGCGCAAGCTGACGCGCGCTTCGTCCAGCTTTTCGGAGGATTGCTTTTTCATCAGCAAGCGATCGAGGTAGAGGGCCGGTTTTTGAGCGGGAGCATTGGTCCAGCCGGCGTCGCGCAACTCCTGGGCGCGCAGGGGGAGGCTTTGGACGAAACGGGTGAGGTTGCTGCCCGAGCCGCTGAGTTCGAGTTCAAAGGGGAGTTCCGCGAGTTTATCCGCGCCAAGGGAGAAGGGCGCGACGGAAAAGGACAGGCTGTGAATGGCGGAGACTTTGAATTGGAACGCGCTGCGCAACAGGTCCTCGGCCATGGACAAGGCGGCCCACAAAAGAGCGGGCTGGCGGACATCGACGGTGTATTCGGGCAGGCCATCGAGGACGGGCCCCTCGAGAGCAACGGCGTTTTGTTTGGCAAGGCGCTCGAGTTCATCGCGCTCTTTGCTGCGCTCATTTTCGAAATCCACCAACTGGAAAGGCGCGTTCATTTTGGCCTGCAGGGCCTGGCCGGGCTCGATGCGAGCGAGAGCTTTTTGCCTGGCCTCCTTCAGAAAATCGAGAGCCTGCCGCGTTTCGCGCAACTGGTTGGTAATATGCAGGAAATCGATCGCCTGCGCATTGGTTTGATCCATGGAGGCAGCCAACCTTTGGCCGCTGCGGAGGAGAGGCCGATCCAGCCTGCGGGCGTGGCGTTCGAGGGGAAGGAAAACCAAAATGTAATAAGCCGCCAGGATAAGCCCGGCGAGGGGAACGAAGCTGCGGCGATGATATTCCCGGAAGCGCAATTTCATGGGCTCACCGCCGGTTCGGTTTCGACTGTGTTTCCGGGCCGGGAAAGGCGCCTGGCATTGACGCGCGGCGGCGAGGCGCGCCGGGCCGTGGCGGGCAGGAGGAAATCGGTTTCGGCGAAGTCCAACGCCAGAACAAAATCTTTGTCGGGCAGAACGACTTTGGGATCGACGATGGGACGGCGCAGATCATCGGAAAGCAGATCGACCTTGGAAAAGAGGGGCTGCTGTTTGAGATCCTTGACGAATTGGCTGAGAACGACGCGGGCAGCCTCGGCGTCTTCAGGGACGCACATTTCGGCGATGATGCCTGCCTTGGCGGGGTTCAAATTGGTGGAGCCCAGGAAGGGGCGCGAAACTCCGGGCAACAAGGGGAGGGATCGCTCGGCGGAGGCAGTTGAGTTGGTGCGAGCGGGCCGGTTCGTCGAAGCGGGATTCAGGGAAGCGGTGAAATAACTTTGCTGGTCGGAGATCAATACGAACCAAAAGCTGCGGTTGCTGCGGGCGTTTTCGAGCAAGGCAAGGGTGTGAAGGATATCGAGAGTGTTTTGCTGACGAGCGACCAAGGGGCGCAAGGTTTCGTACTCCGAGATCATGCCTGAGCTGAATTGCTCGTTTTCATCGGCGGCAGACTGGCCGGCCTGGACTTTGGCCAGCAAAGCCTGTTTGCGCTCGACCAGGGAAAGCTGGCGCCAGGTGCCGAAGGCGAGCAGCAGCGCGGCCACAAAGAGCAATACGATGCTGGCGAGCTCAATTTTTTCGCGAGCGAGCCGCTGGCGCCACCGAAGTTGAAAATCTTCCGGGAGGAGCGAGACGGATTGCTCGCCGTGGAGCAAGGCCTGGGAAGCGGCTCCAAAGGCGATTTCAAATCCTTTGGAAACTCCGGAATTGGACCCGTTGGCGGAACGCGGCCACGGTTGCAGTTTGAAGCCTTTCTTCTGGAGATAAGGGAAAAGCCCGGGCTGATCGAACAAAGGCCCCGTGGCCACGAATTCGAAAGGCGCGCCTTCCACGCCGACGGCGTGATGCGAAGAGCGAAACTCTTCGAGTTGGCGCTTGAGCTCCTCGGCCCAGCCATCAACGACGGCCGCAAATCTGGCATCGGCCTCGGATCCGTTCAGCAGGTCGGTTCCATTTCGGAGCGCTTCGGCCTTGTCTTCCGAGCAATCGCGCAACCGGGCAAGCGAACGGGTGAAAAAATCACCGCCCATCTGAAAACTGGCGGCAAAAATGGGACCACCGGCAGTCACGACCGCGAGGACCGTGGTTTCGGCGCCCGAAAAGAGCAGCACGGCGCGGCCGGATTCGGGGCGGACGGAACGGTAAGCGGCTACCAGCGAATTTGCGGTGGTAGTCAGGTGGCAAAGATCCTCGTTCTCGAGCCCGAGCTTGAGAATGTGATCGCGAATATCGCCTTCTTTGGCCAAAGTGACCCAGAATTGCTGGCGATCGAGGCCGGGCTCGCCCGTGCGGATAAAATCATAAACAATCTGGCTGTCGCTGACGCCGCCGAGCTTGATGCTTTCATCCTGGATCAGTTTCTCGACGTCACTTTCGGGGGCGGCGGGGACATCAATGGATTGCGAAATCGAAAGATGCTGGGGCAGAACCAGGGCGACTACCGGGTGCCCCCAATCTCCCAACTCCTGAGTCAGGTGCGCCTTGGTTTCTTCCGCCGAGACCAGACCTTCCTGATGCAGATCAATGAATTGTTCCTTAAGGATGCGCAACCTCCCGAACTCATTTTCGACCATCAACAAGCGCAACGTGCGGCTGCCAGCATGGACCGCCAGCACCCGCCCGGAAGCAGATCCGGAACGGAGCAGCTTTAAGACTGAGAACGGGCGCGCCACGCTACTTGGGAACGGAAGGCGAGTTGGTGGAGGAATTGGCACGCTCCGCGTCAAAAACGAGAAATTCTCCCGTGTCTTTGACAATTGTGGCCGTGACAAAGATCAAAAGATAACGCGGTGTATCGACCTCGGTTCGGCGCCGAAACAACGCGCCAATAAGAGGAATGTCCCCGAGAACCGGCACGGACTCCACAATCGTCGCCCGTTGCCGCTCCAGGACTCCCCCCATCACGACCGTCTCGCCCGATTTTACGGAGACACGCGTGGATAATTCCTGGGTGCGGTACTGGGGCAGATTAATGTCAAACGTGCTGGTGGCATTGCTGGTGCCGCCTTGAAAATCGGTCAAGGTGGCATAGCGCACGAGTTGGACGTCGGTGTTCACGACCGGGTTGAGAGCCAAAAGTATGCCATTGCCGTCGCCGCTGACGCTGGCCATGACGTTCAATTCGGCTCCCGCGGTGATTTTCGTGGGCTTGCCGCTCGGGACAAACGAAGAAGCGGTGTAATACTGCTGCACCGTGGATTTGACCTGGTACTCCTCATAATAATACTGGACCTTGCCGTCGCTGATTTTGGCGGGGCGATTGTTGAGCACGGTCAAACGAGGGGCGCTCAACGTTTGGCTCTCACCGCTCTGCTCAAGGGCCGAGATGGTAGCGGTCAAATCCGCCGCGCTGAGAACATTAGTGAAGGATTCGGAGATTCCCAGGCCTACGGCCGGATTCACCGCGCCGGTCGCGCTGGCGATGCGGGGGAAATTCTGGTTCCCAATCAGCCCGGTGAAATCCTGCGGCAGGTTCACCGCATTCGGGTTGCGGCCGGTTTCCCACAGCACGCCCAGTTGCAGGAACGCGGGTTTGGAAACGGTCACAAACCGCGCTTCAATCAATACCTGCTGGATGGGTTGATCGAACTCCTGAATGATTTTTTCCATCACGGACAGTTGTTCGGGCGTCCCGGTCGCGACGACAATATTTCGTTCATAATCGATGATGTACTTCGAACCTTTGAAGAGTTCCTTGATGGCTTTTTCCAGCGACGGCATCACGGGCGCCTGATCGTTGACGAATTTCTTGAACTTTTGCACCTCGGTGACCGAGGTCGCCTGCGGGGTGGTTACGGTGGTTTTGGTTGCGTCATCCGCGCCAAATTCCGCCGGCAAAACGAAGCCCTTGCGCAAACGATAAAAGCGCGTCTCTTCCATGAGGCGTTTCGGGTCCTTGGCATCGACCACCCAAACCAATTCGTCCCCCACCTGGAATTGCAGCTCGTAATTGCGCCCGATGTATCGCAAAAATTCTCCCAGCTTCACCTTGTCAAGATTTACGCTGAGGACCTGGTGCAGATTGGTGATGCCTTTATCGGTGACGATGTTGACGCCCGCGGTTTGGCTGAGATTGATGATAACGGTTTCCAGCGGGACGTTATCGACGTGCATCGAGATTTCTTTTTCCAGGACCTTGGCCATGCGGCCCTTGGTGCTCTCGAAGTCAAAGGGGGGCCCTTTCTCATAACTCATTTTGCCGTAAGTCTCCGGAATCCAGGGCGTGTTCTCGATGCGATGCACGTTATCGCGAATATCCTTGGTGGCAGGCAATCCGCGATCTTTCTTCTCCAGGATCAAACCGGGAATGGTTGGATCAAAAACTGAATTGCGCGCGTCAATGTCCCTGATTTTGTTTTCGAGAGCCTGCTCTCGCCGTTTTTGGCCGGATTGATTGACCCAGATTTGCAAACGGTCGAGTAGCGGGTTTTTGGGATCTTTCTGGTGCAATTCGGCGGCTTTGATTTGGGCTTCCTCCCAGCGGTCTTTATTCGCCAAATCGAGAACCTCCTTGATCTCCCGATCATGTGTTTCATTGATGACGACCTTGGGCTTGGCCGGTGGGGGCAACGGAGCTTCGGAGGCAGGAACCGATTGCCGTGGAGTGGTATGCCGGCAGCCGATCGAAGTAAAAAGCAACAGCATGACCCCTGCTGCCGCTTTCGGAATGGTGGTTGAGTTGGTCCGAGAGAGCATGCGCTGCCATTTGAGGCAGATTTCCCCCCCTTATTTCAAGCACAGAAATCGAATCTGCCAAACTTTTTCCAGACTGCCACTCCGCGCTCCGCAGCGGCCGCCCATTTTTCTTTTCGAAGCGGAAGTTGGAGTTTGTCTTGTTCAGGCGCCTGTCTCTATACTGAATGAATCGCCGATTAAATACGTCTGAACATTTTTGTCACATGAGCATTTTGTTTCGTTCCTGCTTCTTTGCCTTGACCACCGCCAGTCTGGCTTTTGCCGCCAGCGCCGAAAATCCTTCGTGGATCTGGCACAATAATCACGGCGCTCCCGTTAAACCGGAGGAGGTCCGTTATTTGCGCCGAACTTTTCAGTTGGCGGCCGCACCGACCAAAGCGCTGCTCACCATCGCCGCGGATGACGAAGCGGATGTTTATCTCAACGGCAAGAAAATTGCCCACACCAGCAATTTTAAGGAACCCACGCGCGAGGAAGTGACCGAATCCATTCATAAAGGAGCCAACGTTATCGCCATTCGCGCGCATAATGTCGGCAGCGATGTCGCCGGCGTCCTCGCGACCCTGGAATTGCGTGGCCCGAAAAGCCGAACCGAATTCATCATAACCGATGGGACATGGCGGACGGGTGACCGGGAAGTGTCAGGCTGGAACGAGACCGCTTTCGACGACTCCGGTTGGTCAAAAGCCGCCATCAAAGGAAAGCTCGGCGATCAACCCTGGGGCGACGTCCTGAAAATTCCCAAAGCCACCGCAGCCGATACGCTGACCGTTCTTCCCGGATTCAAAGCCGAGCTCATCCATTCCTCCGAAATGGGGGAGGGTTCCTGGATCTGCATGACCTTCGACTCAAAAGGCCGGCTGATCATTTCCCCGCAAGCGGACAACCAACCGTTGCTTCGCATCACACTCACTCGCTCCGGCCAGGTGCAAAAGATCGAACCGATTCCCGCTCCCATTCATCAGGCCATGGGTCTGCTCTATGCCCATAACAGCCTTTATGCCAACGCGCACGGACCGAACGGCACTGGCTTGTATCGCCTGGTGGACAAGAATCGCAACGATCGTTTCGACACCAATGAAGTTCAGTTCCTCAAAAAATTCGCGGGCGAAGGCGAGCACGGCTACCACGCGCTCGAACTGGGTCCCGACAAAATGATTTATGTCATGAACGGCAATCACACCAAGGTGCCGGAGGGCGTCGAAGCCGATTCCCCGCATGGACATTATCAGGAAGATTTGCTCACGCCCCGTCAATGGGACGCCGGCGGCCATGCTGTCGGAATTCTTGCTCCCGGCGGATACGTGGTCAGAACCGATCCCGCCGGAAAAAAATGGGAGCTGATGCTCGCCGGTTTTCGCAACTCGTACGACTTTGACTTCAGCCCGGAGGGCGAGATGTTCACTTTCGACAGCGACATGGAATGGGATTGGGGTTTGCCCTGGTACCGGCCCACGCGCGTCAATCATTGCGTGACCGGCGCCGAGTTCGGATGGCGCTCGGGTTCGGCTGTTTGGCCGGATTATTACTTCGACAGTCTGCCGCCGGTCGTCAATATCGGCGTTGGCTCACCGACCGGCGTCAAATTTGGGACGAATAGCAAGTTTCCCGAAAAATATCGCAAGGCATTATATATATGTGATTGGTCGTATGGCCGCCTCTTCGCCGTTCACCTTCGTCCCGAGGGGGCCAGCTACAGCGCCGAGTTTGAGGTGCTGGTTCAGGGCAAACCCTTGAGCCTGACCGACGTCGAAATCGGCCGGGATGGCGCGATGTACTTCACCACGGGTGGCCGCGGCACGCAATCCGGGCTGTATCGCGTGACCTATGTTGGAAAAAAACCACCGAAAGAAGAGATCGACCGCAAGGAATTGAAAGCGGCCGCCCAGGCGCGCGCGACGCGGCACAAATTGGAATCGTTCTACGGCAAGCAGGATAGCGCCGCCGTGGATTTTGCCTGGCCGTATCTGGGCAGCGAGGATCGTTTCCTGAGTTACGCCGCTCGCGTCGCCCTTGAATGGCAGAACGTCGATTCGTGGAAAGAACGCGCCTTGAAAGAAACGAATCCGGACCGGGCGCTCCAGTCTTTGCTGGCTCTGGCGCGAGTGGGCCCCAAAGACACTCAACACGAGTTGCTGATGGCCCTCGCAAAATTCCCCCTTGATTCGCTTTCGCTCACCCAAAAGCTGGATAAGCTCCGCGTCATCGAATTGAGTTTCACGCGCCAGGGAAAACCGGATCCGGATCTCGCGAAACTCGCCATCGAGAAGTTAGGCCGTCAATATCCAGCAGACAATTTCCTGCTCAATCGTGAATTGTCGCAATTGCTCGTGTTTTTGGAAGCGCCGGACGTCGTGTCCAAAACGATGGCGTTGCTGGACAAAGCAAAGACTCAGGAAGAACAGGCGCATTATATCTTTTATCTGCGCAACCTCAAAAACGGTTGGACCATCGAACAACGGAAGCACTATTTTGAATGGTTCCGTTTTGCCCAGGAAGCCGCCAAAGGCGAAGTCACCTATCCTCAGGGCTCACCTTATCTCGTTTGGGCCAATCAGAAGAAGGCGGCCGAGCGGCACCCGCCGGAACTCCTGCGCTGGTTCAAAGAGGCCGGGCGCGATTATGGCGATGGTGCCAGCTATCCCAAGTATCTGGTGAACTTCCGCAAGGATGCTATCGCTTCCTTGTCAGCTGACGAGCGTCTCGCCCTCAGCAGTTGGATCGAGGATTATTCCAGCATCGCCGCTTTTAAGCCTTCGAAGCAGCGCGAGTTTGTTCAGGAATGGAAAATGACCGACCTCGAGCCTTCGCTTGATGATGCCTCCCATGGCCGTAATTTCGCCAATGGCAAAGCGGTTTTCAACGACGCGCAATGCATGCTTTGCCATCGGTTTGGTGATTCCGGCGGCTCGATCGGTCCCGAACTCACCGCCGTGGCCAGCAAATATGCGCCGCGGGAAATTCTCGAATCTATGGTCGAACCATCCAAGGTGATCTCCGATCAGTTTCAGAATATCACCATTGTGAAGAAAGATGAGGAAAGTCAGACCGGTCGGCTGATTGATGAAACGGATCAAAAGCTTGTTTTGCAACTGAACCCGCTCACACCGGATCGCCTCGAGATTTCCAAAACGGACGTCGCCGAGCGGCGTCCTTCGAAAGTCTCTCCCATGCCGGAAGGGTTGCTCAATCAATTCAGCAAAGACGACATTCTCGACCTCCTGGCTTATCTGGAAAGCGGCGGGAAAGAAAAAGCCAAAAATTTCGAACGCGTCGCCGACGCCAAACCCTAGTTATTCAAAGACGTTTTCGAGCGCGCGACCCTCGACCGTCTTTGCGGGCGCGACTTTCACCAGACGAAGCAGCGTCGGGACGACATCCACCGTTCTGCCGCTTTCGACCGTCGCGCCTTTCCTGAAACCGGGACCGTGGAAAAACAAAATCGGATTTCGTTCGGCAAAGCGGCCATGCTGACCGCCAGTTTTGCCTGCGTTGCGAATCGTGTAACCCGGGAGCGGGCTCACTATCAGATCACCCGATCGATTGTCATGACAGCCGAGTTTATCCAGAGCCTGGCGCTCCAATAACTCGGTTCCTTCGATTTTCGATAACACCGAACGCGCCTCGGTTTTGCGAATTTCATTCAAGGGTGCTCGGAAGTAAACCATGCGGACACCCGCATCGAGCACAACGATATCAGTCTGCGCGTTTAGTTCGGCGGGCGTCGTCGCGACCTTGAATCCGGCTTGTCTTAGGGCCTGAGCGGGCTCTTTGGCAGCTTGTTTGGATTCAAAAGCGGACATCCCATGGTCCGCTGTGAAAGCTATCAACGTGCTCTCGTAGAGTCCCAACTCTTTCAGGCCCGCTACCAAACGGCCGATTGCTTTATCGATGCCCAGGACCGCCTCCTTCACTTGCGCGCTTTGCGGACCGAACCGATGCCCGGCGTGATCCGCCGCGCCATAAATCGCGCCGACGAATTGCGCCTTTTTGTTTTTCAGGACATCGAGGATTGCATCGGTTGTTTTCTCCGAATCGTCATAACCCACCGACGCGTAAAAATCCGTACCCCGCCCTGCCAGCATGAAGTGATTTACTCCGGCGGTTTTCCAACCCGCTTTGCGCAACGTTTCCGCGATCGTTTCGGCGTGATTGTCGCGCAGCTTATCTTTGATCCGATCCTCTTCTTTCACGTATTGAGAGTTGCCCGCGATCCCGGTAGTTCTGGGGTAAGCGCCGGTGACCAAGGACGTCATATTGGGTGTCGTCACGGTGGGAAAGACATTCGTCGCGTGCATGACTCGCACTCCCTCCTTGATCAGGCGCTTCAGATTCGCTGGTTCGTACCATTCGATATAATCCGTGCGAAATCCATCCGCGGTGAGGAAGAGGACGTGGGTGGCCGGCGGGTTGCCTGAAGGTTGTGCCGGCGAGCGGCCCGCGCCGAGGAGACACAAGAAAACCAGCCCAGCCAACCATTTGCGGACGTGGAAGAGAGCTATGAAACACGATGACATCACAACACTCTATTTCTCAGCCGCCGCCAAAGCCAGATCCCTTGCAACCTCATGACGAAAAAACCATGCGTAAGTGGATTTCTTTCGTCAAAAAGTGATACGAAAGAACTCAACGTACGCGTAATTATTTGGTTAATTCATTGATACTGTGACAGTTGCGATGTTCAGAAATCAGATGAAATCCAACGCGGGAAACTTTCCTCCCAGCACCGCACGGCTGTCCGTCTGCAGCCACCGCTCCAAAACCGCAGCGTAAACCGACCGGAAATCCACCGAATACTTCAGGTCGCCTTGAAACAAATCCTGCGGGGCCAGGCTCGGACTCTTTCCCACCAAACCGGATTTGACCTTCTCCCCGATCAAAAAAAGAGGAGCTGCCGCGCCGTGATCCGTTCCACCGCTCGCATTCTCCGCCACGCGCCGGCCAAATTCGCTGAAGGTCATCAGCAGCACGCGCGACATGTTCGCCTGCCCTTTCATGTCCGCAACGAAACCCTTGACCGAATCCCCCAGGTCCTGCAAAAGGCGTTCATGCGCGCCGGTTTGGTTCGTGTGGGTGTCATATCCTCCCTGGGACACATAATAAATCCGCGTCGGCATGCCGCCGCCGATCAGCTTAGCCACCAATTTCAACGAGGTTCCCAATTGCGACGCCGGGTAATCGCCGGACGTGCTCACCCGGCTCGCGATCGACCGCACCCGGTCAGAACTGACCTGCGCATCCAAAGCCGTGCGTTCCAAAAAATCCAACGCCGACCCCGCATGCGCTGCTGGCCCCGGCAACGATCCAATCGTATCGCCCGAGTTCTCCACCATCTCCATCTCGGGCTCATTCAGTTTGCGAAATGATTCTTCACTCGCCTGCCCCGCTTTTCCCTTTTCCGAACTGATGAATCGATAATTCTGCGGATTTTCAAGACTGATCCCTTTGGGCGTTTTGGCTGCAAAAGCCTGTGGCATTTGACGACCGACGTTCACCGCCACCGCCGGGTCGCACCCTTTGCACTCGTTATCGAAATAACGGCCGAGCCAGCCGTACTTCTCGATTTTCTCGGAGTCACTGGCCGTTTGCCAGATTTCCGTCGAGCGGAAGTGCGACCGATTCGGATTCGGATACCCGGCCCCTTGCACAATCGAAAGCTGGCCGGCGTCATACAATTGCTTGAACCCCTTCAGACTCTCCGGCAAACCGAGTTCGTCGTTCACTTTCAGAATATCCTTCCCCGCCACTCCAATTCGCGGCCGCGCTTTGCGATAAAAATCATTCGAAAACGGGACCACCGTATTCAATCCGTCGTTTCCGCCGGCCAATTGCAAAATCACCAGAATATTCCCGTCGTTTCCGGTCACCGCCTGGGTTGCCCGCTCCGCCGCCTCGGCTTGCAGCGCCGAAAATGTATTCGCCAGAAACGCCGGCACCGTCCAGGAAAGCGCGCCGGTCAAAACCGTCGAACGCAAAAACTCGCGCCTCGTTTGCAAAGATAATTCCCTTTTCATTTCATCCTTTCAGCTCAGTTGGTATTCGGGTGTGCTCATCACCAGCCGGATCGCGTTCAGTACCGCCGCATCATCCATTTCGCTTTTTGAATCCAAATAATTCCGCAGCGCCGCCTCCTGTTTTGGTTTCAACTTATCCTGGATTAACCGCCGTTCGAGCGACGCGATCAATTTTTCCTTATCCGCCCGGTCCGCTTCCGGAACAATCTTTTTGGCGTCCACTCCCCCCACTCGGAGGTTTCGCATCCGCCGTTCGATCATCATGTTGACACCCGGCCGGTTGGCTCCCCCCATTCCTCCCGCGGCCGACATGTCCCCCTGCACCAGCGTCGCCGCTTCATTATAACGCGCCAGCAGGTTATTCGTCGTGATCCAGCTTAAGCCGCCATCCCAGCCTTTGACATTCGGCGGCGCGAACAAATCCTGCCCCAAGTTCCGCGTCAGGCCGAAGCAGATCATCGGCGGCGGCAAGTCCCTTTCCAGCACCCGCACACTGCCCACCAGCCACTGCACCGGGCTCTTGACCTGGTTACGAATCAGATGGGCCGCATAAAACTCCTCGCTGAGAAACATCGTTCGCAACACCGGCTTGAACTGATTGCCCGCTTTCCGAAACGCGGCCGCCAAAGCTTCATTCAACCCCTCCGCCGGCATCTCTCCCGCAAAAAAATTCCACAGCCGGGCCGTGATAAACCGCGCCGACTCCGGTCGTTCGACCACCAATTGCAAAAAATCCTCGCCATCGAAATTTCCCGTCTTCCCGAAAATCGTCTTTTGTCCGCGATCATGCCAAAACGGTCGCTCCACAAACCGCTGCTGCAGCCGCTCGTACGACCAGCCCGTTAACGCGCGTGCCGCCTCCGTAATATCCTTTTCCGTGTAATGTCCTTCGCCCAGCGCGAACAGTTCCATCACCTCACGGGCGAAGTTCTCATTTTTCCAGCACATTGGGATCCTAAGCTTAGAATTCCACGTGGACAAGTTGTCGCGG